>Ga0213872_10000215_pt1 | contig 51118 bp, 52 predicted proteins | sample VelepicomBERX_R2_FD_160071 | JGI IMG/M metagenome (GOLD analysis project Ga0213872, IMG submission 160071) | Rhizosphere microbial communities from Vellozia epidendroides in rupestrian grasslands, the National Park of Serra do Cipo, Brazil - RX_R2 | ecosystem: Host-associated > Plants > Roots >... | reverse complement strand
GCGGGACGCGCTTCTAGCGCTGCATCCCGCTGATGCCGGCCGCAGCCGCAAATAGTTTGCAGACAGGCCCTAGTGTTGGCTGAACGTGTCGCGGGCGAACAGCGCGGGGAACCAGCGCCGCCATAGCGCCACCACCGCCAGCGTGCCGATACCGCCCAACACCACGGCGGGCACCGTGCCGAACCAGGCCGCGGTGATGCCCGACTCGAACTCGCCCAATTGATTCGAGGTGCCGATAAAGATGAAGTTGACGGCACTGACCCGGCCGCGCATGGCGTCCGGCGTTTCCAACTGCACCAGCGACGAGCGCACCACCACGCTGACCATGTCGCTGGCGCCCAATACCACCAACGACAATAAAGACGGCACAAACCAGCGCGACAAGCCGAAGACGATCGTGCTTGCGCCAAACAACGCCACGGCCCAGCCCATTTTGCGGCCGACATGGCGGTGCAGCGGATGGCGCGCCAGATAGAGCGACATGCCGAGCGCGCCGATGGCCGGCGCGGCGCGTAACAGCCCCAATCCCCACGGGCCTGTGTGCAGGATGTCGCGCGCGTAGACCGGCAGCAGGGCGGTGGCGCCGCCCAGCAGCACCGAGAACAGGTCGAGCGAAATGGCGCCGAAAAGCACCGGTCGTTCGCGGATGAAATGTACGCCGGCCAGCGCGGATTGCAGGGAGATCGGCGCCTTGCTCGCCGCGCGCGCCCCGGCGGGCAGGCGCGAGAGCAAACCCGCCGCCGAGAGGTAAGCGGCCACGCATGCCAGGTAGACGCTGGCCGCGCCCAATACGAACACGAGCCCACCCACCGCCGGGCCGACGATCACCGCCGTCTGCCGCGCCGAGGCGGCCATCGCCAGGCTCTTGGGCAGGTGCCCTTCCTCCACCAGCGTCGGCAGTAGCGATTGCATGCTGGGGCTTTCGAACGCCCGCGCGGCACCGGTCAGCATCGCGCAGCCGAAGATCAATGCCAGGCTCTGATGATCGGTCAGACAAGCCAGCGCGAGCGTGAACGCGCCCGCCACCTGTGCGAGTTGCGCGCATTGCGCGATGCGGCGCCGGTCAAAGCGGTCCGCGGCTTGGCCGACGATCAGCGTGAGCGCGAGCTGCGGCGTGAATTGCGCGAGACCGATCAATCCGAGATAGAACACGCTGTGCGCCAAGGCGTAGACCTGCCAGCCAAACGCCACGGCCAGCATTTGATACGACAGCGTGGAGCAGCTTTGGCTGGCGAGAAAGTAGGGCAGTATGCGCCGTGCCGGCGCGGGGGAAGTGGGCATCGGAATGCTGTGGGTGTGTCGGTAGAGGAAGAGAGGGATTTTAACCTTCTATGGCACAAAAAGGCCAACTGATATGCCTTAGACATGCGCAGGGCAATCGATTGTCTTGAGGCCTGCCAGGAGGGGGGATGCGGAGTGGGAATGATCTGGCGCGGGTGGGGGTGAAATATTAGCCGGTTAAAAGCATTATTGGAAATAGAGCGGCTAACGAGAAGATACGGGTAATTATTTGCAAATGTCATGGCATGTCGCAAATATGAAAAATCACTTCCATATCTCAAAATTTAGCCATGGGGCTATTTGTCGAAAATCAAACAAAAACAAATTGTTCTATAGAATAATGGGCGCCGTCGTATAGGCTTAAACAACCTATTTTCTCCTAAGCTTTCCTCGCGGAAAGAGACCGAAGCGCCTACCGCCCGTCAAATGATTTCCTGACGGCGCCAGGCCGTTGCCGGGACGTTTAGAGGTATGGGAATTTCCGGAGTTGCCGTGTCGCACGGATATATTTCCGGTTCTCGCCAAAGAAATCAGTCAAGCGAACGCTGATATAAAATCTACCCCATAGATGCTTCGTTTCGCGTGTCGCAGTCGATACTGCTCGCGATCGATCCAGCGCTTTTCTCGGAGCGCGCCACGATAAACGTTGCGAACCTGAAAACCGGCCGGCCTGTAATGCGATCTGTTGTCGCTATAGCGCCAGTTTATTTTGAAAGAGCCTCCCGCGCGGTCGTCCGATCGATCGGTCGCTCTCCAACCCAAGGTAGGATAAACATGACTTATTTGAAAGTAGCGGTAGGTTCGGCGCCCTCGACTTGCTTCGAGACCACGCGTGCGCTGGTTAACCTGGCGGAAACCGATTTTACCGACGTGGGCGCCATTGTCCTGGGCATGGAAGATGTCGCTGCCGGCCGTATCGGCGACCTGGCTGCCAAGGGTCTGGAGATTCCGGTGTTCGTCGTGACCGGCTGTCACGAGAAGCTGGCCGCCGACGTGCTCAAGCGCATCAATGGCGTTATCGAGCTGGGCAAGCAATCCGCCGTGCACTACGGCCGTCAAGTGGAAACCGCGCTGACCAAGTACGAAGCCAGCCTGTTCCCGCCGTTCTTCGGCATGCTCAAGCAGTATGTCGAAATGGGCAACTCGGCCTTCGACTGCCCGGGACACCAAGGTGGCCAGTTCTTCCGTAAGCATCCGGCCGGCCGTCAATTCTTCGAATTCTTCGGCGAAACCCTGTTCCGCGCCGACCTGTGCAACGCCGACGTGAAGCTCGGCGACCTGCTGATTCACGAAGGCGCGCCGCACGATGCGCAAGCCTACGCCGCCAAGGTGTACAACGCCGACAAGACCTATTTCGTTCTGAACGGCACTTCCGCCTCCAACAAGGTGGTATGTAACGCCCTGCTGGCACGTGGCGACCTGGTGCTGTTCGACCGCAACAACCACAAGTCCAACCACCACGGCGCCTTGATCCAAGCCGGCGCGACCCCGGTGTACCTGGAAACCGCGCGTAACCCGTTCGGCTTCATCGGCGGCATCGACGCGCATTGCTTCGACGAAGAATACCTGCGTGGGCAAATCGCCGAAGTGGCGCCGGAACGCGCCAAGGAAGAACGTCCGTTCCGTCTGGCCATCATTCAGCTCGGCACCTACGACGGCACCATCTACAATGCTCGCCAAGTTGTCGACAAGATCGGCCACCTGTGCGACTACATCCTGTTCGACTCGGCTTGGGTCGGCTACGAGCAATTCATCCCGATGATGAAGGACTGCTCGCCGCTGCTGCTCGATCTGACCGAAAAGGACCCCGGCATCATCGTGACCCAGTCGGTTCACAAGCAACAAGCCGGCTTCTCGCAAACGTCGCAGATCCACAAGAAGGACCGTCACATCAAGGGTCAGAAGCGCTACTGCAACCACAAGCGCTTCAACAACGCCTTCATGCTGCACGCTTCCACCAGCCCGTTCTACGCGCTGTTTGCCGCGCTTGACGTCAACGCCAAGATGCACGAAGGCGAACTGGGCCGCAAACTGTGGGCCGACTGCGTGAAGATCGGTATCGAAACCCGCAAGATGCTGCTCGAGACCTGCAAGCACATCCGTCCGTTCGTTCCGGTTGAAGTCGATGGCAAGAAGTGGCAAGACCACGACACCGAAGCGATGGCCAACGATCTGCGCTTCTTCGAATTCCAACCGGGCCAGAAGTGGCACGCGTTCGAAGGCTACGAAAAGGGCCAGTACTTCGTTGATCCTTGCAAACTGCTGCTGACCACCCCGGGTATCGATGCCGCGACCGGCAAGTACACCGAATTCGGCGTGCCGGCCACCATCCTGGCCAACTTCCTGCGCGAAAACAACATCGTGCCGGAAAAGTGCGACCTGAACTCGATCCTGTTCCTGCTGACCCCGGCCGAAGACATGGGCAAGATGCAGCACCTGGTGGCGCTGATCGCCCGCTTCGAACGCTATCTGGACGAAGACGCGCCGCTGTCGGAAGTTCTGCCGACCGTTTACGCCAACAACGAAGCGCGCTATCGCGGCTACACCATCCGTCAGCTGTGCCAAGAAATGCACAACCTGTACGTCAGCCGTGACGTGAAGCAGCTGCAGAAGGAAATGTTCCGCAAGTCGCACCTGCCGAAGGTCGTGAAGAATCCGCAAGACGCCAACATCGAATTCGTTCGCGGCAACGTCGAGTTGATCGCGCTGGACAAGTCGGAAGGCCGCATCGCCGCCGAAGGCGCGCTGCCGTACCCGCCGGGCGTGCTGTGCATGGTGCCGGGCGAAGTGTGGGGCGGTGCCGCGCTGAAGTACTTCCTGGCGCTGGAAGAAGGCATCAATCTGCTGCCGGGCTTCTCGCCGGAACTGCAAGGCGTGTACATCCAAGAAGACGAAGACGGCCGCAAGCGCGCTTACGGTTACATGCTGAACAAGTAATCGCTGCGTCAGTCGTCAACAACGGCCGGGTTTTCCGGCCGTTTTTTCGTTGTCGCGCTGGTCGTTGCACCCCCGACAGGCGTCATGCCTGCCGGGGGTGTTTCTCTTTGCGCGTCTGATGAATGCCCCTATTCCATGTCGATCGGTTCGCGGGGGGCAGGTTTGGGAAAATCGCCTTTGTATGGATTCAAGCTAGAATAAAAAAAACTCAAAGGCCGGGTGGTGTCTCATGCCAATCTCGAAACGCCTAGTCATCACGCTGGCGCTGGCGCTTGCCGGAATGCTATTTGTAGGGGGGTTCGGTGTTTGGGAGCTGAGCAAGTCTCAGGCGCGCCTTCATTACATTTCGCGCAATATCCTTCCGCGCCTGAAAAGCATGAACGATGCCAGGCATGCTGTGAGCAATATGCGGGCCAATATCTGGCGTTTCATGTATTTACCCTCCACCCTCCAGCGTCAAAATGCGCTTGTGCAAATCGCCGATGCGGAACTGCTGTTTGACCAGTCCATGGCGGATTACCGCAGGCATGACGATTTGAGCATCGAAGACAGGAGATTGCTGGTTCAGGACATCCAGGCCTTGGAGGTCTATCGTGCCAGCCTTCACCGCATCATGACGCTGGAGATGGCCGGCAAGAGGGCACTCGCGAACGAAGCGTTGCTCAATGATGCGCCGCATGCCTCGGACAACGTCACTGCGGCACTGTCCAGACACTATGTTTTCAATGTTGCGCAGGCCGATGACCTCGACCGGCAAAACAATGCGCGCTATCACATTGTTTTTGTTTTGTCGGTCGCGGTGATTTTCGCCACCGTGCTGTCCTTTGGGCTGCTGTTCTTTTTTCTTTACCGGTACATCACCGGATCGCAAGCGGCCTTGCAAGAAGCTGCCCAGAGCGACCCGCTGACGGGATGCCTGAATCGTCGCTACCTGATTGCGGCCGGAGAAAAGCTGATGCTGCTCCAACACCGCACCCAGGCGCCAACCAGTGTCCTGTTCATCGATCTGGATCATTTCAAGAGCGTGAACGACCGTTTCGGACACTTTGCCGGGGATGCCGTCATCCGGGCCACCGTACAATGCGTTGCGCGGCGCCTCAGAAAATCGGATGCTCTGGGCCGCTATGGCGGTGAAGAATTCGTCGTGATCCTGCCCAACTGCACAAAAGGCGATGCCATGGCGCTGGCGGAGGACTTACGAAAGGAAGTGGCGCAGATATCGGTCCATTACCAAGAGGGGGTGATTCACATCACGGTCAGCATTGGCGTTGCCGAATGTTATTTGGGAGAAAGTTCGGTCATGGCGGCCATTGACCGGTCGGACAAGGCCATGTATCTCGCCAAAAGCAGCGGTCGGAACTGCGTGGTGAGCGGCTGAACATCGAGGTGGGGATGGCGAGGCTGCTATCCGCCTGTCGGCGCGATTAATGCCGGGTTAAGCCAGCCAGGCTAGTATGGCGTAGCCAAATTATCGTAACGTCATGGAGTCAGTCTGATGAACAAGTCCGTCCTGATCGCCGCGCTGCTGCTCGCCACCGCCAGCGCATTCGCCGCCGGTCCGGCCAGCGAGCGCCGCGCGGTGTTCAAGCATTACAAGCAAGCGCTTGGGAGCATGAACAAGCAGCTCAATGCCGGCAATTTCGACCGTGCGCAATTCGCCGCCGCCGCCAAGTCCCTCGCGGCCGAGGCGCATGCGCCATGGCAGTATTTCCCTGCCGACAGCAAAACCAGTGACACCCGGTCTGAGATCTGGAGCAATCCGCAAGGGTTCAAACAGGCGTCCGACGACTTTGAGGGCAAGGTGAGCAAGCTCAATCAACTCGCCGCGGCCGCCGACGTGGCGCTGGTGCGCGCGGGCTTCCGCGAGGTGCAGCAGTCCTGCAAGGCCTGCCACGACAAGTTCCGCAACTGACTGCCGCGCGCGGACTCACTTTTTGGCGCGGCGGCGCCTCCATTGACGCCAGCCGTGCCAGCCCCACACCAGCGCCAGAAGCGCCAGCACCGCCACCCATTGATAGTGACGCAGATCGGTAAACAGCCGGTGCGCCGCCTTGCCGAACAGATAGCCGACCCCGCCGACCAGCGGCGCCCAGATGGCGGCGCCGAGCATGTTGTACAGCATGAAGCGCACAACCGGCACGCCGCTGGCGCCGATGATGATCGGCCCGGCGATGCGCAGGCCATACATGAAGCGAATCGCGACGATGATGCCGCGCTGGTAGCGCAACAGCAGCGCATTGACCGGGTCCACCTTGGCCGCGAGCGCGGGGAAGCGCGCGATCAGCTTCGGTCCCAGCGTTTTGCCTAGCAGAAAGAACAGTAAGTCCCCGAGGCTGCCGGCAATGAAGGCCAGCGCCGTTACCAGCGGAAACGACAGATAGCCTTGATGCGCGGCGAAGCCGGCGAGGATCAGAATGGTTTCGCCCTCGAGCAAGCAGCCGATGAAGACGGCCCAGTAACCGTAAGTGGCGAGTAAGGCAGAGTAGTGCATGATGCGCGCGAGGTGTCTCTCGATGGATTATGATAAATTTACCAGATGGCCTATGCGTGGGGCTTGCTTTAATTCAACTTGATCGCAGTGGATCCCAATCCGACGAGGTTAACAACTATGTACCGGATCCGCCGGGCGCTATCGTGCGCGCTGTTGTTGGCCAGCGCGTTTTGTCAGGCGCAAAGCACGATGAACGTCGTGCTGTCTAACGATGAATACCCTCCCTATGTCAGTGAGCGGCTCCCAGGTTTCGGCGTGCTCTCGCGCGTGGTGACCGAGGCGTTCAAGCTGCAAAACGTGCAAGTGCGTTATGTATTTTTTCCCAATAACCGCACCTTGCAGTCGGCGCGAACCGGCGCCGTCGACGGCAGCCTGGGCTGGGCCAAGACGCCCGAGCGTCAGCGTGACCTGCTGTATACCGATCCGGTAATGAATCTGCGCATGGTGTTTTTTCAGCGCAAGGACCATCCGGTGAAATGGCAGCAATTGCGCGATCTGGCCGGCTATCGCATCGGGGCCACCACCGGCAATACGTATTCGGACGAGTTTGCCCAGTTGCAGCAAGCGGGCGTGCTGAAGGTTGAAACCGCGCCGGACGACGTGGCGAATTTTCGCAAGCTGATGGCTGGTCATTTGGACCTGTTTCCGATCGATGCCGAGGTCGGCGCGATGCTGCTGATGCAAGCATTCAGCGCCGGGCAACGTCAGCAGATCGAAATGCAGGGCACGCCGTTTTGGAGTGCGCCCATGCATGTGGTGATCTGGAAAGGGCAGCCGCAAGCAGCCGAGCTCGTGCGGCGTTTCAACCTGGGTTTGCAGCAGCTGCGCCGCACGGGGGAGTTCAATCGTCTGGTCAGCGATACGCGCGAACAGATCTACCAGCGCGGCACGCTGCCTTAGTCCTCGCCGCCGGTTTCGAGCTCCGCGCGCAGCCGGGCGAAGTGTCGATGGATGGCGGCGATGTTGGGCGTGATGGCCGTGAGCCAGTCGGCGCGTTGTTCCGGGCTGATCTCACGCAGATAATCCTGCATGTCCTCGTCCTCTTGCCCCTCGAAGGCCAGCGCCATGATCGGCGCCAACAGCTCCGCCTGCGCGGGGTCGTCCAGCAACGGCCCCCAGTCGTCGTAGTCCAACTGCATGCCCTCGACGAAGCCCCGTGCCCAGTCGTTGCCGCGGAACACGCCGTGCTCGTCGGCATCGAGCCAAGGGTGGAACGGCAGCTCTTCCTTCAGCGTGCGCGCGATCTCCAGCCAGTGACGCATCAAGAGGCTGGCGAAACGCTCCAGCGCCTGGTTGCCCGGAAAAGCGGCCTCGTCGTCGAAAGCCTCGCCCAGAATGATCTGCAGGCATTCCGTCGGCTTGACCGGCATCGGGCCGCATAGCAGCGCGGTGAAAAAGCCGTCCAGTTGCTCGAGGTTCATGCAGTCCTGATCGCTGAACCGGGCCAGGGTATCGGCCAGGCGCTGATAGTCCCGGTCGGTCAAGGCTTCAAATGTCATGATGAGGCTCTCGCGTGGGTGAGTCGGCATTATCGGCGCTTTGGCGCGCAAAGGGGGAAAAATCTACGCGCGTCGGGGCGGGAGTGGCCCCCTCGGCTTGTCGCAAGGTGGTTCTGTCCGCGCGCATGTCCGGCTGTCAGTATGAGCACATTCTAATGGATGGGTTTCCCGATGTCTGACTTCGAACCGACCGCGCGCACGCGCATGCGACACTGTGCCCACAAGGCACGGTACGATCGCGACACCGTCTACCAGATCATAGACGACATCCCGGAGTGCACCATTGCCGTATGCGAGCCGCAAACCGGCTTGCCACGCCAGATGGTGTCGACCCACTGGCGCATCGACGACGCGCTCTACATCCACGGCAGCAACGGCAGCGGCTTTTGCAAGCTGTTGGCCGCCGGCGTGCCGGCGTCGGTGTCCATCGCCGCGACCGATGGCCTGGTGCTGGCGCGGTCCGCCTTCGATACCTCGATCAATTTCCGTTCGGTGTCGGTCTATGGCCAGTTCGAGGCGGTGCGCGCGCGCGACGAACAACTGGCGCTGTTGCAGGCCTTCTACGAAAAACTGGTGCCGGGACGTTGGGAAGAAGTGCGCGCGCCGACGCCGCAGGAGCTGGCGGCCACCTTTGTGCTGCGTTTGCCGCTGAGCGAAGCGGTGGCCAAGGTGTCCGAGGGCGAGCCGGACGACCAGGCCGAGGCGCCGGACGTCTGGGGCGGGGTGCGCGTCTATCGCCACGGCTGGGGCGAGCTCGTGGCCGATGGCGCGAGCGGCGATAAACCGCTGCCGGCGAGTCTGCGCCGCCTGCTCGAAAGGTAATCTCCGCCGAACCGCTGGTGACGGACCTTAGGCGCGGGACTTGGCCTGCAAGATGGCGTAGATCTGATCCTTGAGCAGCAGCTTGCGCTTCTTCAAGGTTTCGATCTCTTGCTCGCTCAAATGCGCCTGGCCCGCCTCGGCCTGGGCAATGCGCTCGTCGAGCGCGTTATGCTCTTCGAACAGCCGCTCGAAATGCCGGTCGGTTTGCTTCAGTTGAGAGATCAATTCTCGGTGCTCGCGAAACATTGTGCCTCCCCAGAGTCATCGGTCTTTCTTTCAGCCTACGCCGCCTGACGGCGGATGGCATGAGAAAATGCGGTTCATCCCCCCGCCGTTGTGATTGCGCAAAAAATACTGTTGCGATACACGTAGCTTATCAATGTGGTGAGGGAGAAATGATGTTGCGTATCCGCCAAGCCCGCGGTATCGATGCCGCCGGCGTGCTGGGCCTGCGCCGCGCCGCGATTCTCGCGCATTGCCCAACGCATTATCCGATGCCTTTGCTGCAGCGCTGGGTCGAGGGCGGCGTGACCCCGGCGTTCGAAGCATTCGTTGCCGAGAAGGTTTATCTTGGCGAACGGGATGGGGCGTTGCTGGCATGTGGTGCGCTCGATTCTGACAGTGGCCAGATCGATGCCGTGTTCGTCGATCCGACGGCAAACGGCCACGGTTACGCGCGCGCCATGATGGCGTTTCTGGAAGAGCGGGCGCGGACGCTTGGGCTGGAAACACTGCGTCTCGACGCGACCTTGAATGCCGCGCCATTCTACCGGCGGCTGGGTTTCATCGGGGATAGCCAGGGGCGCTACGATTCGCCGCGAGGTTTTAGTCTGCCTTGCATTCCCATGACCAAGACGCTGCTGCCCGGCGGGTGACGCAGGATAGAAAAACGCCCGGCGCAAGCGCCGGGCCAACGTAATACGCGGTGAAAACGGTGTCGCTCAAGCGGCAGTTCAACTGCCCTGGCGCTATAACAAAACCGTTCGGTACAGTTATAGAGTTGACGTGGGGGGATTGTCAAGTAAACTGTACTAATTGGTTTAATTAAAGGGGGGGCCGTGCGGGTCAAAAGCGAAGCCAAACGCGCCAGCATTGTCCTGGCGGCGAGGGCGGTCTTTCTGGAGAAAGGCTTCGAGGCCAGCACCATGGCCGACATCGCTCTGAGCGCCGGCGCCTCCAAGGCCACCCTGTATAGCTATTTCCCCTCCAAAGATGCGCTCTTTCACGAAGTGATGGACCAGCATTGCGCGGCGCGCTTTGCCGGCGCCTTCGGCAATCTGCAGTTCGACGGCGACTTGGCGGCGTCGCTGAACGCTTTCGGTCAGTCGCTGATGACCACGTTGTTGTCTCCCGATCTGGTGGCGATCCGGCGCAGCGTCTTTGCCGAGGCGAACCGCTCGCACGTCGGCCGTTTGTTCTATCAGGATGGTCCGTTACGCGGCATGACGCTGCTGTCGCATTTTCTGCAGGGGCAGATGGCGGCGGGGCGCCTGCGCGCGCATGACCCGTGGGTCGCGGCGCGGCATTTGCTGTCGCTGTTGGAAGGCGACTATCCGCTACGCGCGATATTGGGCGTACCGTTGGCCACCGAAGCCGATGAGCTTGCCCGCCATGTTCAACAAGCCGTCGATCTGTTCTTGCGCGGCTATGCCCCGGCGTGACGCGCCGACGCTGACTATATTCAATTGTGATATTTTCCCCTTGTCCGTTGGCTAGGAGAAAACGCATGCGTGTAAGGTCCTGGTTTCGACGATGGTTGGCCGTCGGCTGGCTGTGTTTGCCGACGCTGGCCGTCGCCGCGCCCCCGGCCGATAGCTCGGCGCCTGCCGTCGAGGCGGCGCGGCTGGTGGTGTTTCAGCGCGACATTATGTTGTTCCGCGTGCCGCTCTTTGGCGCGTCGCCAGCCGAGCGCGCCGAACGCGCCGAGGCGCTGGTCGATCAGGCGCTGGCGCAGCAGGGGCCGTTGGCGGTGGCCGTACAGCAGAGCTCGCTCGGACAGTTGGTGCTGGTTGGCAACCGGCTTGCGTTCGTGGTGACCGGCGGCGACGCCGATCCGCTGGCGCAGGAGACCGCGCAAACGGTCGCCGAGCGCGCGGCAGGTCAGCTGCGCGCGGCGGTGGCCGCCACGCGCGAGGCCAGCAATCTGCGCGCGCTGACGCAGGCCGTCGGTCTATCGCTGTTGGCGACTGCGCTCTATGGGCTGGCGCTGTGGGGCTGGCTCAGGCTTCGGCGCATGCTGGCCGCGCGGCTGGTGCATCTGGCCGACCGTAAAGTCCGGACGCTGAAAATCGGCAATACGCCCTTATTCGAGCGCCGCCATCTCTACCTGTTGCTCGGCCGCGCGCTGACCGCCTGCGGCGTCTTACTGATCTTGCTGCTGACCGACCGCTGGCTGAGCTTCGTGCTATTGCGCTTTCCCTACACTCGGCCGTGGGGCGAACAGCTCGATCACTATCTACTTGCCTTGTTCGGCGGGCTCGTCGAATCCATGGCCGGCGCCATGCCGGGGCTCATCGTGGCGCTGGCGATCTTTTTCTTGGCGCGCATGGCCACCGTGTTCGCCGGCCATATCAGTCAGCGCCTGGCGGAAAACGGCAGCGCCTGGCATTGGCTGAGCGTGGATACGCTGCCGACGACGCGCCGGCTGTTCAGCTTCGCCATTTGGCTGTTTGCCTTGGCCATGGCCTATCCCTATCTGCCGGGGGCGCAGACCGAAGCGTTCAAGGGTTTGTCGGTGCTGTTGGGGCTGATGGTGACGCTGGGCGCGTCGAGCATGGTGGGACAGGGGGCGGCCGGGCTGATTCTGACCTATACCCGCACCTTTCGTCCGGGCGAATACGTGCGTGTCGGCGAACACGAAGGTACGGTGATGGAAATGGGGCTCTTCACCACCCGCATCCGCACCGGCATGGGCGAGGAACTGACGCTGCCCAATGCGCTGATCACCAGTAGCGTCACGCGCAATTATTCGCGCACGGTGGTGGGCGCCGGCTACATCGTCGACACCTCGGTCAGCATCGGCTACGACACGCCGTGGCGGCAAGTGGAGGCGATGCTGATCGAAGCGGCGCGGCTGACGCCGGGCATTCTGGCCGAGCCGGCGCCGCGGGTTTATCAAACCGCGCTGGGCGATTTCTACCCGGTCTACCGGCTGGTGGCGCAGGCGGTGCCGACCGCGCCGCAGCCTCGCGCCGAGGTGCTGTCGGTGCTGCACGCCAATATTCAGGATGTGTTCAACCGTTACGGCGTGCAGATCATGTCGCCGCACTATATGGCCGATACGCCCGTCACGAAGGTGGTGGCGCCGGAGGACTGGTACCGTCCGCCGGCCGCTTGATTTAGCCGCGCGGCGGCACTTCCAGACCGCGCTGCACCGCCGGGCGCGCGACGAAGGCTTGCAGCACGCGGTCGACCTGCTTGAAGTCCTGGTAGCCGACGAGCTGGCCGGCATCGTAGAAGCCGATCAGGTTGCGCACCCACGGCAGGATCGCCATGTCGGCGATCGTGTACTCGCTGCCCATGATCCAGTCGCGCCCGGTCAGATGCCGGTCGAGCACCCCCAGCAAGCGGCGCGACTCGTTGACGTAGCGGTCGCGCGGACGCTTGTCCTCATACGCCTTGCCGGCAAATTTATGGAAGAAGCCCAGCTGGCCGAACATCGGGCCGATGCCCCCCATCTGGAACATCACCCATTGCAGGGTTTCATAACGCAGCGCCGGATCGGCCGGCAGGAAGCGGCCGGTCTTCTCGGCCAGATAAATCAGGATGGCGCCGGACTCGAACAGTCCGAGCGGCTGACCGTTCGGGCCGTTGGGGTCGAGGATGGCCGGAATCTTATTGTTGGGGTTGAGCGATAGAAATTCCGGCGACATTTGATCGTTGCGCTCGAAACTGACCGTATGCGCCTCGTAGGGCAAGCCGGTCTCCTCCAGCATGATCGATACCTTGACGCCATTGGGCGTGGGCAGCGAATACAGCTGCAGGCGGTCGGGATGCTGGGCGGGCCATTTACGGGTAACGGCGAAATCGGACAGGGTTGTCATGCGAATTCCTTTTGGGGCGATTTGCGTAGGCGCATAGCATAGTGCAAATGCCTGAGGCTGTGTCGTCTCACTGATTGGGCCGGCCGACATTCACCATCCAGGCGATACCGAAACGATCGACCAGCATGCCGAAACCCGGCGACCAGAACGTGGCCTGAAAAGGCAGGGTGATCTGACCGCCCTGTGCCAGTGCCTGAAAGCAGCGCTCGCCGGTCGCGGCGTCGTCGAGGTTGAGCGAGAGCGAGAAGCCGGCGTGGGGCACGGCCGTGGTGCCGCAATCGCCATCGGACAGTTGCAGCTGGCTCGTACCGATTTGCAGCGTGGCATGCATGATCTTGTCTTCGGTGCCCGGTTCCGGCGCCCGGCCGGCATTCGGCGGCGCGTCCTTGAAACGCAGCATCATCAATACTTCGGCATTCAGCGCTTGTTGGTAGAAGGCGATGGCCTCCTCGCCGCGGCCATGGAAGAACACATAGGGCAATACATTCATCGGGTGCTCCGGTTCGGGGAAAAATACCACTATAGACGGTGAGCTTGACATTGCCGATGGATGTGTCTACCCATACGTCATGGCTGCTGGTGCATAAAAAGTTGAACGCGTTTGGGGAGATCCCGGTGAATCGAAGACTTTTTCTCGGTGCGGTCGGCGCCTTGGCGCTATCTCCCGCATTGCGGGCCGCGCAGCCGCAGATGATGGGGCCGATGACGCCGATGGGCGTGCCGATGCGGGTGCTGGTGGCGCATCCGACGCGCGTGGTGCAGCAGTGCCCATTCTGGTGCTGGGCGGCATCGATCTCGATGGTGTTCCAGAGCTATGGCCATCCCGTCGATCAAGCCGACATCGTGCGCCAGAGCTTCAATTCGAATGTCGCCGTTTGCGCCAGCGGAAACAGCACCGTGATCGGCAGCGCGTTGAGCGATAGCTGGACCGATCAAAACGGCGACAGCTTCACTTCGCAGGTGAACGCCGCCTACGATTTTTATAACGGCCTGTACGCCATCAACAACATCATCCTGATCGACCAACTGAGCCAGGACCGGCCCTTGCTCTACTGCAACACGCATCACGCGATGGTGGTGGTGACCGTCGATTACTTCGCCACGCCGATGGGGCCGAACGTGCGGGCCATCGGCGTGATCGATCCGTTTCCCGGCAGTCCCGAATTCCACTGGCTGACCCCGGCGGAGATGTTGCCGGCGAACCAAGGGGGCGAGATGACGTTTTTGGCGTCGGTCGATGTGAGCTAAGGCGATGGGGTGAGCCCGTGACTGCCGGAGCCCTGATCGAGATTGAGAATGATCTTGAGCGCGTTTAGCGGGTGCAAGAGCGAGATGCCGCGATCCTTGGCATCGATCTCCGCTTCCACCTGGTAGAACTTGCTCGGCGGCAACAAGAACGACTCCTCATCCTCTAGCGTTCCCCCCTGCTGCAGGATGTCTTCGTTGTAACGGTTCAGAATGAATGCAAGCGCCAACGTACGAGTCGTCATCGGGGCCGGTGCCGTTCATTCTCCAACGTTAGAATCAGTTCTTGGCCCAGTTTTTTTGCCTTGGTGAGGTATTTGCCGCACAGGACCGCGTTGTCCAACATCCGGGCAACGCGTGTGTCAACGAACCGGCTCATTTCCTTGCGGAAATGGTCGGCTGTCTCCGCCGCATCGAGTTGCTGCAGCTTTGCTTTGAGTTGTATGCGGAAATCGTCCGCAGTCCAGCCATAAGCAAAAATTTTCTGCCGGACCAACGCATAGTCCGGCGCTACGTTGGCGTCGGTGAGGAACTTGATATCCCAAAGATCGCGCGCTTTCAAAAAGGGTCTGGCGCCGAGCGCTACCAACTTGTCGGCGAGGATCTCGTTTTGGCTCTCGGCCGCAATGATCATCTGGCGCAGCGGTTCGGGAAGGTGCGGGTAGTTGGCTGTGATCGATACCAGTTCGGGGTCGTGCGCCGGCACGCCAGCAACTTCAATGTGGATGACCTGGCTTTGTTTGACGCGAGGGTCCGCATTCGGAATTCTGATCTTGGCGCTCCAGCGCGCTACCGGTACGCCTTCGTGGTGACTTGGTGTTTCCTCCGCCGGTTCCTTCACTTCGACTTCCAGTCCATAGGCGCTGGCAATCTCACGCTGCAGAATATCGGCAAATGGTTTCATGGATCGGGGATCAAACGATGTGCCGCAGGTAAAATCCAGATCTTCGGAATAGCGTGTCCCCTGGTAGCACAGACGAAGCGCTGTGCCGCCCTGAAACACCAAGTAGCGGGCTGCGTCACTTTCCGTCAGCGCGTACAGAATCTCGTAGTGCAAGATTTCTTTCAGGATGGTCGCCATGGGGACGCGCCGTTCATTGGCATACCGGCCGGCGAGCTCATGCAAATCCATTAGGTTACGCAGCAGTGTCATCCATTGCTCCCATAATCAGATCAACATTGCGGCCAACCCGCTTTAGGTCTCTGACCGCCGCTTTCGGTCTAGCCACCAACATCCGGCGTGTCGCATCGAACGCGACATCGTCGCGCAACGAGGAGGGCGCGCGCGCGGTATGTGTGAATTCGATGGTGCCGAAAGGTGTCTCAAAGATTTGGCTACGACCTGTAGTCATGACCGTCAGCCGCGAAGGAATTTGGGAAATCATTCCAGCATCCGACAATGCTGACTCCAAACTCAGATAGTTGACGTCCCAAGGTCGTAGGAATGCCACCAGCGTAGTGAGAATATCCGGCGGCATGCGCCGGGATTTGGGGTTGAGGTATAGCCCTCTAGCGACACGACAAATCACGCCAGCTTCTTGATGGTCGGCGAGGGCTTTTTGCAGACCCCGGGGGGACTCATTGGGAAACAGGCGGCGGATAGTCGCCGAAGAGAAAATCCAGACGCCGCGCTGGTCCCACTTATCCAGTTCCTGCATCAAGGCTTTGAGTTTCATATCATCTGAACACTAAGTGAACATTTGAGTTCATTTTAGGGTTACATGGATGCGGATGCAAAATTTATCTATACACAAAATGCACTTTTAAATTCAGTTTACGTGTACTTGTGCCATGACGGTGTTGGCACTATCGCCAAGCATGCTTCCTGCGCGTATCGCGCAGTTTCAGCATTTTCTGACGGTGTTGCCCAATTGTCTTTTCGGCGTCTGCTGGATATCGTGGGGATTGCGGCGAAAGCCGCAACAGGCGCGGCCCCGAGGTTTCGCACACCTCGGAGCCGCTGACCACACCAACTCTGCAATCCCTTAACCAGGAGAAGTTGATATGGCTATCTCACATCGTACTGCAATCTCCACCGCCGCTTCAAACCGCGACCTCCAGCAACTGCCGCTGTTCTCTCTGATCTCTGAACTGTGCGCGCCACGCGCGGGCCAAGCCGACCCCGGCATCTGCCGGCTGATCATCGATAGCCGTCTGCCGTGGTCGTCGCTGCGCGTCGATTCGGAGCGTTCTTGGATGTATTTGCCGGAACCGGTGCGAACCCGGCGCGTGGCGGGATGCGTGATCTTAACCGCCGAATAAGGCGTTAACCGGAGGCGAGGGGCTTCGCCCCTCGGCCGAAGATCGGGCAGCGTGCGTTCGCGAAGCAACGCACGGCTTGAATGGCTTACTCCTGCGACCGGCCTCCATTGACGGTGCGGTAGAGGGCACCCAGAATGCGGGCGTAATGACGAGATCGGTGTAAGTAGATAAACGCCCAGGCACTTCGCGACAAAGCTCGTCATGATCGTAAGCGCGTTATGAACGCGTCAAAGCTGGGTACCGAACTTTTCGTGGCCTCTCATCCGAGAGGCCACTGTCATGATGGTAACGATGAACGCTACGGTCTACATGGATGAAAGCGGCGATTTGGGGTGGTCCCACGCTCTTCCATAAGGGAGGGCGGCACTTTGTCTGAATTGCTGGTCGGTTCGAAAGCCATTCTTGCCAGGCCATAAAAAAAGACAGCCATTCACCCCGTGAGAATGGACTGTCTCTGGATCGAGTCGGGATGCAGACGGCTTACTCCGACGTTTTCTCCTCGTCCTGCGCCTTGCTGCGGTTGTCGTAGTAGTCCTTGTTGGCCAGGTAGTGCTGGTAGCGCGCTTCCTTTTTCGCCGCCGCTTGTTTCTGCACCTGGGCCAACGCCTCGGCTTCGGCCTTCTTCTTGGCTTCCTTGGCCGCCTTGCCCGCGGCGATGCGCTCGGCTTCCGCGGCTTCCAGCGCGGCGATTTCCTCGCGGCTCTTGCCTGGGCCGGTCTTCTCGAACCAGGCGACGCTTTCCACGTGCGCGGTGTGCGGGAACATGTTGATGATGCCCGCCGCCTTGAGCGTGTAACCCTTCAGGTGCACCAGGATACCGGCGTCGCGCGCCAGCGTGGCCGGGTTGCACGACACGTACACCAGCCGTTGCGGCGCGGTGTCGTCGTACAGTGCCTTGACCAGTTGCACCGCGCCGTCGCGCGGCGGGTCGATCAACATTTTGTCGAACTTGCCGAGTGCCGCGAAGCTTTCGTCGGTGACGTCGAACAGGTTGGCCATCTCGTAGCTGACGCGATCTTGCAGGCCATTGTGCGCGGCGTTTTCGCGCGCGCGGCGCACCAGCGCCTCGCTGCCTTCCATGCCGTGCACTTGGGCGCCGCTACGCGCGATCGGCAGGGTGAAGTTGCCGATGCCGCAGAACATGTCGGCGATGCGTTCGCCCGGCTGCGGATCGAGCATGCCCAGCGCGCGCTTGACCATGATGGCGTTGATCTGCGGGTTGACCTGGGTGAACTCGGTCGGGTTGTAAGGCATCTCGATGTTGTATTCGGGCAGGCGGTAGGTCAGCCGCGGCGCCTTGTGCGGATAGAACGGATAACAGGTCTCCGGCCCCTTGGGCTGCAGCCACAGCTGCAGCGGGCGTTCGCCGGTGTGCTGGTCGGCAAAGGCGCGTAGCTTCGCTTCATCGTCCTGGGTGATGGCGTCCATATTGCGCAACACCAGGATGTCGACGTTTTCGCCCACCGCCAGCTCGACTTGCGGCATGCGTTCGCGGATCGATAGCCGGGCGATCAGATCACGCAACGGCATCAACAGCGCCGAGATGTGCGGCGGCAGGATGTGGCATTCGTGCATGTCGGCGATGTAGCTGGAGCGCTTCTCGTGGAAGCCGACCAGCACGGTGTCCTTGCGCGGAATCCAGCGCGCCGACAGGCGGGCGCGGTGGCGGTAGCCCCAGGCCGGACCGGCGATCGGCGTCAGCATGCGCTCGGCCTTGACCTTGCCGATGTGGCGCAGATTGTCCTCGAGCACGCGTTGCTTGATCGCCACTTGGGCGGAGAAGTCGACGTGCTGCATCGAACAGCCGCCGCAGGTGTCGTAATGCGGACAGCGCGGGGTGGTGCGGATAAAGCTTTCTTTCAGCACCGAGACTGTGTCGGCGTTTTCGAAAGTGGGTTTTTTGCGATAAGAGCGGTATATTACACGCTCGTAAGGTAGCGCTCCGTCGATAAAAATGGTTTTACCATCGACATGCGCAACGCCGTGCCCTTCATGGTCGAGCGACTCAACCAGGGCCATCGTTTCGGACGAATTCATTGTTCGGTGCCAAATCAACCACTAAAGAGTCGATTTTCTCAAAAAGCGGCGTTTCGCGCAGCGCTTTTTGTATCCATGCCGCGGGCGGCAAGTTAAATCAGAGACGGGCAAAGCGGAATGAAGGTCGGGATGGTCAAGTTCGTGGCAAGCATGGGACTGTTGCTGGCATGCGTCGGCGCGCGCGCCGGATTGCCCGAACCGGATGTGCAAGTGGCCGACAGCGGCCGTCAGGTGGTGATCAACGTGCCGCAAACCCGCCTCTTTCTCTATCAGGATGGCAAGCTGGTGAAGTCGTGGCCGGTGGCGGTGGGCAAGATGCTGACCGGCACGCCGACCGGCAGTTTCGACATCACCGGCATTTACCACGATCCGACCTGGCACGTGCCCAAGTCGATTCAGGACGAAATGCGCGCGCAGGGCAAACCGGTGCAAACCGCCGTGCCGCCCGGGCCCGATAATCCGTTGGGCAAGGTGTTCATCCGTTTTGGCGAGCCGGGGCTCGGTTTGGGCATGCACGGCACCAACGCGCCGGGGAGCGTGCCGGGTTTCCGCAGCCACGGCTGTGTGCGCCTAAAGAATCCCGACGCGCTCGACTTGGCGAGTCTCGTCAGCGTCGGCGACGCGGTGACCGTGGCCTACCAGGCGATCTTGCTCAATCAGGACGACGCCGGGCATCTGTGGCTGACCGCCTACCGCAATCCTTACGGACACGATGACGTGTCGATGCCGTGGCTCGGACAGGTGCTGCTCAAGTGGCAGCACGATCATAAAGTGGCGATTTACGGCAATCGCGTCGACGAGGCGCTGCGGCTGCGCAACGGCAAACCGGTGTGCCTGACCTGCCGAGGCAGCTTGCCGGACTACCGCGTCGTGTCGCTGACCGTCTTCCGCTGGCTGTCGAGCCCGCCGGACAGTACGCTGCCCGGCGACAGTTCGGCGCCGTCGCTGCCGCGTCCGCCGGCGAGCGAATCACAATCGCAGCTCTGATTACCCATATTTCATATTAAAATCGACGTTTTCCTTCCCTTTCGTGGCCAATGACGCTCATGACGCAACTGTCGGCTGATCTGTCGGCCTGGACGTTGGCGCGCGACTACGCGCCAGGTGACGGCACCGGGCCGCATGCGCACGCCGAGGGGCAACTGATCGTGGCGATCAGCGGTGTGATGACGCTGCAATGCGGCGACCGCATGTGGCTGCTGCCGCCGCAGCGCGGCGTGTGGATGCCGCCCGGCATGGCGCACTGCATGCGCGCCCGCGGGGCGGTGTCGCTGCGCACGTTGTACGTGATGCCGGACTCGCTCTATCTGACGCGCTTGCCGGCGGAGCCGCGCGCGCTGACGGTTTCCGCGTTGCTGCGCGAGCTGATCCTGCGGCTGGTGCGCACCGAGCGGGTGCGATGCTCCGATGAGCGCGAGCAACGCCTGATGCAGTTGCTGGTGGATGAACTGGCCTGGTCGGACGACCTGAGCCTGCCGATGCCGGTGAATGCCGACGAGCGGCTGGCGCGGGTGTGCGCGCAGCTGGCCGCCGATCCGTCCGACCCGCGCGGATTGGATACGTTGGCGCGCGCCGTCGGCGCTTCGGGCCGGACGCTGTCGCGCTTGTTCGTCAGCGAGTTGGGCATGTCCTACCAGCTGTGGCGGCAGCATCTGAGCGTGATGAACGCGCTGCCGCGCCTGGCGGCCGGCGAGCCGGTCAGTACCGTGGCGCTCGATCTGGGCTACGACAATCCCGGCGCCTTCGCCGCGATGTTTCGCCGCTTGATGCGGCGTTCGCCCTCCGACTATGCCCGGCAGGGCAAAGACTGAACTTGTCCGATTCGCCGCCGTGATTGGCGCGTTGGCAGCGGCGCGTCCAGCGGAGTCTCGTTAGCATGAGATTGTCTCTTTTGCCGGACCAAGATTGATGGCGCAACCCAATACCAACCCCCACCCGTCACACGGCGGCGGCATCGTGCCGTTGGCTTGCCTGCTGGTGTTCATGGCGCAGATGGCGACCACCGTGTACTTGCCGTCGCTGCCAGAGGTGGCGCGCGATTTGGCGCTGACGCCGAACCAGGTCGAGTTGTCGATTTCCATCTTTGTCTTGTCGGCCGCCGCGCCATTGCTGTTGTGGGGCCGGGCCGCCGATCGCTGGGGGCGGCGCGCGCCGCTCATGGCGTCGCTGTGGCTGTTCTTCGCCAGCAGCCTGGGCCTGGCGTTTTGCGCCTCGTATGGAGAACTGCTGTTACTGCGTGCCGTGCAAGGCGCGTCCGCCGGCGGCGCGACCATCATCGGCCGCATTCTGGTGCGCGACCAGTGGCAAGGCAACGAGCTGGCGCGCCGTTTGTCCTTGTTGTCGATGGCGTTCATCTGTGCGCTGGGCGGCGGGCAGTTCGTCGGCGGCTTGATCGCGCGTTATGCGCGCTGGCCGGCCGGTTTCGCGGTGATGGCCGTCGCGGCGCTGGCGTCGCTGCTGCTCACGCGGCGGGTGCGCATCGCGCCGATGGCCGCGGCGGGGCAAGCCGACGGCTGGCGGGCGGTCAAGACGCTGCTTGGCCGGCCGCGCTATCTGCTGGCGGCAAGCGCCGGCGGCTGGGGCTACGCGGTAGTGGTGACGCTGCAGCAGGCGAGCCCATTCGTCTTCCGGCGCCATTTCGCGCTGGGCGCGACCGCCTTTGGCGCGCTGGGGCTGCTGTTCGCCGGTTGTTACCTGGCGGGCTCGCTCTTCGTGCACCGCTGGGCGCTGCGTCACGGCGCGCGGCAACTGCTGCGGCACGGCGGGCTGCAACTGGTGCTGGCGGGGTTGGCAATCTGGTTGTGGATGGGGCTGTGGCGCGGGCAGGGTGCGTTGGGGATGCCGCTGTTCGTGCTGCTTTACGGCTGGGCGGTGTTCAGTCAAGCGGTGGTGTTTCCCAACAGCATGGCGCTGGCGGTGGACGACGGGCGCGACCAGGGCGGCATGGCGATGGCGCTATGCGGTTTTCTGCAGCAGATGCTGGCCGGTGTGGCCGCCATGCTGGCGCTATGGCTGCCCGAGGGCACAGGCTGGAGCGTGGCGGCGTGCGTGTTGGGCGCCGCGGCCGGGGTTTCCGCCTGGCGCGGCGCGCGCCATCGGTCGTAACCGATTTGCGGCGGCTTTTGCCGACAGCGTACAATAAGCGTTTATTTTTCCCTGCTGGACCCGACTCATGATCCGTACCCGTTTCGCTCCGAGCCCGACCGGTTTTCTGCACATCGGCGGCGTGCGCACCGCGCTGTTTTCCTGGGCCTTTGCCCGCAAGCACCACGGCGTGTTCGTGCTGCGCATCGAAGACACCGATCTCGAGCGTTCAACCCCGGAGTCGGTGAAGGCGATTCTCGACGGCATGCATTGGGTCGGCCTGGATTACGATGAAGGCCCGTTCTATCAGACTCACCGCTTCGACCGTTATAAGGAAGTGATCCGGCAGTTGGTGGACGCCGGCCACGCCTACTACTGCTATTGCAGCAAGGAAGAGCTGGAGGCGATGCGCGCCGAGCAGGAGGCGCGTGGCGAGAAGCCGCGCTACGACCGTCGCTGGCGCCCGGAGCCGGGCAAGACGCTGCCGCCGGCGCCTGCCGGCGTCGAGCCTGTGGTGCGTTTCAAGACGCCGCTGGATGGCGTGGTGGCTTGGGACGACGCGGTCAAGGGCCGCATCGAGATCAGCAATCAAGAGCTGGACGACTTGATCATCGCCCGTCCGGACGGCAGTCCGACCTATAACTTCTGCGTGGTGGTGGACGATTGGGACATGCAGATCACCCATGTGATCCGCGGCGACGACCACGTCAACAATACCCCGCGCCAGATCAACATTCTGCAGGCGCTGGGCGCGCCGCTGCCGGTGTACGCCCACTTGCCGATGATCCTCAACGAGAACGGCCAGAAGATGTCGAAGCGCCGCGACGCGGTCAGCGTGGTCGACTATGCCGACCGCGGCATTCTGCCCGAGGCGCTGCTCAACTACCTGGCGCGTCTGGGCTGGGGCCATGGTGACGACGAGTTCTTCGACATGCCGCAGTTCATCGACTGGTTCGATTTGAAGGACGTCAGCGCCTCGGCGTCGCGCTTCGACGGCGAAAAGCTGCTGTGGCTCAACGCCCAGCATATCAAGTGCGCCGACCTGCAGCGGCTGGCCGATCTGGTGACCCCGCGCCTCGCGGCCGAGGGCATCGCGCTCGCCGATGGCCCGGCGCTGACCGAGGTCCTGGCGCTGGTGCGCGAACGCGTGCAGGACGTCAACGCGCTCGCGCGCGAATCCGACTACTTCTACCGCAAACGCGAAGCGTCGGCGGAAGACGTGGCCAAGCATCTGCCTGAGGAGGCGCGCGCGCGCATGACGCGTTTCGCCGAGCGGCTGGCGGCGTTGCCGAGCTGGAGCGCCGAGGCGATTCACGAATTGTTCAAACCGTTCTGCCAGGATGAGGGCATCAAGATGGGCCAGCTCGGCATGCCGTTGCGCGTGCTGGTGTGCGGCACCGCGCAGACGCCGTCGGTGGACGCCGTGCTGGCGCTGATGGGCAAGGAAGAAGTGCTCAAGCGCATGAAAGGCTGATTTTCAACCCCGGGGTGCGGCATGCCCCGGCGAGGACCGTGCATGCAGACTCCGGATATTCTCCAAGCCCTGCTGGTGATTGTGCTGTGGGGCTTTAATTTTGTGGTCATCAAGTGGGGCGTGGCCGACGTGCCGCCGCTGTTGCTGGGCTGCCTTCGCTTTAGCGCCGTGGCGTTCGCCGGTCTTTTCTGGGTGGCGCGGCCGCGCCTGCCCTGGCGTTGGCTCGCACTCTACGGTCTGACCGTCGGCTTCGGCCAGTTTGCCGGCCTGTTCTGCGCCATCAAGTTCGGTATGCCGGCCGGCCTGGCGTCGGTGGTGCTGCAGTCGCAGGCATTCTTCACCATGCTGTTTGCCGCGCTGCTGCTGCGTGAGCACTGGCGCGTGAGCCAGCTCACCGGGCTTTTGTTGGCGGCCGCCGGGCTGGGGCTGATCGGCGCCACCCATGGCGCCAATATGACGCTGCTGGGCTTCGTGTTGACACTCATCGCCGCCAGCAGTTGGGCGATGTCGAACGTGGTGGTGCGGGTCATGGTCCGGCGCGGCATGCAGATCGAACCGCTGGGGCTCGTGGTGTGGTCCGCCTTGGTGCCGCCGCTGCCGTTTTTGGCCATGTCGCTGTGGCTGGAGGGCGGCGCGCGCGACTGGCAGGCGCTGACACATTTCTCCTGGGGCTCGCTGGCTGCGGTGGCCTATCTGGCCTTGGCCGCGTCGATGCTCGGCTACGGCATCTGGAGCCGGTTGTTGTCGCGCTATCCGGCCAACTCGGTGGCGCCGTTCTCGCTGTTGGCGCCGCTCGTGGCGCTGGTCTGCTCGATGTTGCTGCTGGGCGAGCAGCTGACCGCGGTGCAGGCGCTGGGCAGCGTGCTGCTGCTCGCCGGTCTGGTGGTCAACGTACTGGGGGGACGAGTGGCTAATTTCTTATTAAAACAGGCACGTTAGGCTGTTTTTTCTCAAGTTTTCCTTTAAACGGACGAAGAAGCGGTTGACGTTTGCTGGCATTGGTTCATACCATTCGAAATATTACAAATGGGGTCTGACATGAAGAACACCTATAAAATCATTCCGCTGCTGCTGTTGTTGGCCGGCTGCGCTCACGCCGACAACCCTCAAGTCATGACCCCGCCCGCCGCCCAGCCGGTGGCCACCGTACCCGCGCCGATGAGCACGCCCGACGTCGCATCGACCGATGCCCGTACCGGCGTCGGCTATGTCGGTGCTGGTATCGAGCCGGAAGCCCCGAAGGTGGTGGTCAAGGAAGTCGACCCCTATCAACCGATCAAGGTTCGCGTCACCGGCGAAGGCACGGTACCGGTATCGCGCTCGCTGACCGCCTCGCAACGCAAGCTGCTGTCGATCCGCGCCGCCAAGCTCGATGCCTTCCGCGCCATCGCCGAACAAGTCCAGGGCATGAAGCTGGTGGGCAACAGCTCGGTGGCCAACATGGTGTCGGTCAGCGATAGCTTCCGCACCTATGTCGATGCCTACCTGCGCGGGGTGAACATCGTTTCCACCTCGATGCACGCCGACGGCTCGAGCGAGGTGATCGCCGAGATCGTGCTGGACAAGGATTTCTACCTGCAATTCAAGAGCGCGCTGCAGCAGACCGGCAGTGTGATGAAGGCCGCGCAGCAAAGCGGCGCGCAAGGGGTACAATGCGGCGTGGACAACAGCGCCTGCGCCAATGCCCGCTACGGCAGCAACTTCTATAACGCTCAATAATCCAGGATGGCCATGCGCCTGAACCGATTCTGCGCCGCCCTCGTGGCGGCTTTGTTTTGTGTGGCGGCGTCCGCGGCGCCGATCGAGGCTAACGGCACGGCGCCCATGGACGCCGGCGCCACCGCCGCGCGCGAGATGGCGATTCAGGACGCGCTGCGTCAAGCGGCGCTGTCGCAAGGGGCGCAGGTCGACTCGGCGCAGTATATGAACTCCGGCCAGGTGAGCGAATCGACCAGCCTGTCGGCGGCGCCGATTTCCGGCAAGGTGCGCGTGCTGGAAGAGCACGAGGAGGGCGGCCTTTACCAGGTCCGCGTCAGCATCGATCCCGATCCGGCTACCGCGCATACGGCGGCCGGCTGCCGTTCGCCCGTCGGTCGCGCGCTGCGCCGCCGCGTGGTGGCGGCATATTTCTATATCGATCATGAGGCCGACGCGAGCGACCTGGACGCGCTCGGTGTGCGCCTGGCGCACGATGTGGCGCGCCGCCTGGCCCAGCGCAGCAATGAATTTGCCGCGCGCGACGCCGGCAACATCGGCGTGCTGCCCGACAGCCATTTGACCGAGCCGGACTTGGCGGCGAGCGCCGTGCGCCAGTTGGCCGCGAGCACCAATAGCCAGTTCGTGGTCACCGGCCGGGTATTGTCGGCGGCGGTGACCAACCGCGGGCCGCGCCTGACGTTTTTCGGTTCGACCATCTCCAGCCAACAAGGCCTGTTCTTCAACGGTCCGCCGGCCGCGCTGTTTGGCCCCGGGCTGATCTATCGTTCGACCGCGCGCGAATTTCAGCTGGAGCTGTGGATTTACGACGGCTTGACCGGCAGCCTGCTGCGCACTCAGCAATTCTCCACCATCGCCACCGGCTACGTGCAGCCGAAGACCCCGCTGGTGTACGGCACGGAAGCCTTCTGGCAGACCGACTACGGCGAGGAGATCAACACGCTGATGGACAACGTCACCAACGAGGTGGCGTCGACGCTCAGCTGCATTCCGTTCTCGGCGCGCGTGCTGCGCGTGGCCGGCGACCAGCTGTTCCTCGACGCGGGCGGCCTGGATGGTCTGCAGGTGGGGGACAAGCTGCTGGTCTACCGCCAGCGGTTGTCCAACGCGGTGATCGACCCGCAAAGCGGCCGCGAGCTTGGCGTGCCGGAAACCCTGCTCGGCGACGTCTCGCTGATCCAGGTGCAGCCGAACCTGTCTGTGGCGGTGGCGCACGGCGCCCGCGCCGCGGTGCAGGCGGGCGATTTGCTGCGCTTCGTGCCGCGGCGCTGATCGCGCCGGTTGCCGCCATCATCGAAAACCGCCCTGAACCGGGCGGTTTTCGCTTTTCCAGCGGCTACCAGCAAGTGGTTGGGAAGTCGTGTCCATTGGGTTTGGGGTACTCGAACACATGGCAGGTCTCGCCGGTATTGAGGTTACGCACCTTGATGTGTTTGGCGAAGTTGGGTAAGTTGGGCGGGACGTATCCGCCGTTGTGCCATCCTTCCAGGATGGTGCAATGGCTGGGGCCGGCAGCGGCGGCAGCGGCCAAGTTGGCGTCCTCGGAGTAGTTGACGGCGGCTTGGGCGTGGGTGAAGTTTTTATGGACGGCATCCGGATCGATCTTGCAATTGGCCAGAGCGTATTGACTGGCCGCCAGGGCCAGTACAGCGAGAGCAAGTTGGCGCTTCATCGTCGTTTCCTCGTTATCGGATTGATCGCGTGCACGGCGTGCACATGCCAATGACGAAGTGGCAGCGGCTTTGGTGAGGAACGCGCGAACGAAAAAAAACCGCCTTGCGGCGGCCGTATGGAGAGGAACTGTCGGCACTATAGCCAACCCGCTGCGGCGGCGAAGCGGTCTGAAAGTGGGGGCTGGCACAAGGACGAGGATAAGGCGGGAACAAAAAAGCGCGGTTGCCCGCGCTTTTTCATGTCCACGATCCGCGTTCAGCTCGTCGCGAGCCAGCTCTGCGGATGGCTTTCCAGCCAGCTCTTGATGGCGCGGGCGTCTTGCACGCGGCGCTGGCCGCCGCCGGCGGACAGGATGACGATGATCAGCGGTTGGCTGCCGACCGTGGCTTCCATCACCATGCAGTGGCCGGCTTCGTTGATGTAGCCGGTTTTTTGCAGCGCGATGTCCCAATTGCCCTCGCGCACCAGCGCGTTGCTGTTGCGGTACTGCAGCATGCGGTTGGAGACCGAGGTGATCTCATGTTCCGACGTGGTGGTGAATTCGCGGATCAGCGGGTAGTTTTGCGCCGCCTTGACCATGCGCGCCAGGTCGCGCGCGGTGGAGGTATTGCGCATGTCGAGCCCGGTCGGGTCATAGAACACCGTGTCGCTCATGCCGAGTTGGCGCGCCTTGTCGTTCATGCGCGCGACGAAGGCGCGGGTGCCGCCGGGCAGCGCGGTGCGCGCCAGCGCGGCGGCGGCGCGGTTTTCCGACGACATCAGCGCCAACAGCAGCATTTCCTTGCGCGGCAGCGTGGTGCCGACGGCCAGACGCGAGCGCGTATGCTTGACGCGGTCGATTTCGGCGTCGGTGACGGAAATGTCATCGTCGAGCGCGACGCCGGAATCGATCAGCACCATGGCGGTCATCAGCTTGGTGATCGAGGCGATGGGCTGGCGCTGGTCGACGCGTTTTTCATAAATCGGCTCGCCGGTGGTGCCGTTGAGCACCAGCACCGACTGAGCCGACAGGCGCGGGGCGGTGTAATACGCCATTTGTTCCGCCACGCGTACGGTTTCTGCAGTGTGAAGAGGGGTGGCCGAGGCGCCAAGAGGGAGCGCCGCGGCAGCCAGGGACATGGCCAGCCAGCCAGCGAAATGCTTCAACATCAGTACTTTCCTTTGCCTGGCGGAACCCTTCAAAAAACCCCGCCGATACTGCGTCGACAGGGGTTTTTGAGGAGGTCCGCCGTGAGGGATAAATGTTCTTAACCCTATTCTAATCAAGCCCAGTTTTTGTGTGGGTATTAATTCATAAAATTTTGGGAAAATTACCGCGGAGAATGCGGGTTTGAGCAACTGCGCTAAAATACTAGATCGTTTCTTTGCCGGATATCGCCGCCATGCAAGTCAGCTTTCCTGACAGTCCGTTTTTGTTGAATCAACCGTTTCCGCCCGCCGGCGACCAGCCGGAGGCGATCGATCACCTGGTCGAAGGGCTGTCCGATGGGCTGGCCTACCAGACTTTGCTCGGGGTGACCGGCTCCGGGAAAACCTTCACCATGGCGAATGTTATTGCGCGAACAGGCCGCCCGGCGATCATTATGGCGCACAATAAAACCTTGGCCGCGCAACTTTATGCCGAGATGCGCGAGTTCTTTCCCAACAACGCGGTCGAGTATTTCGTCTCGTATTACGACTACTATCAGCCGGAAGCCTATGTGCCGAGCCGCGATCTTTTTATCGAAAAAGATTCGAGCATCAACGAGCACATCGAGCAAATGCGGCTGTCGGCGACCAAGTCCATTCTGGAACGGCCGGACTGCGTCATTGTTGCAACAGTTTCCGCAATATATGGTATTGGCGACCCATCCGACTACCACCAAATGATCCTGCATCTGAAGGAAGGCGAGCGGCTGGAGCAGCGGCAGATCATCGCCCGCCTGGTCGGCATGCAGTACGAGCGCGCCGAGGTGGATTTCCGCCGCGGCACCTTCCGGGTGCGCGGCGACGTGATCGACATCTTCCCGGCGGAAAGCGCCGAGCTTGCGCTACGCATGACGATGTTCGACGACGAGATCGAGACGCTGACGCTGTTCGACCCGCTCACCGGCGTCACCCGTCAGCGGGTCGGCCGCTTCACCGTGTTCCCGGGCAGCCATTACGTCACGCCGCGCGACACGGTGCTCAAGGCATGCGAACAGATCAAGCTGGAGCTCAACCAGCGGGTGGAATTCTTCCAGCGCGAAGGCAAGCTGGTCGAGGCGCAGCGCATCGAGCAGCGCACGCGCTTCGACTTGGAAATGCTGTACGAAATGGGCTTCTGCAAGGGCATCGAAAATTATTCCCGCCATTTCTCCGGCCGCCAAGCGGGCGATCCGCCGCCGACCCTGATCGACTACCTGCCGAAAAACGCGCTGATGTTCATCGATGAATCGCATGTGACCATTCCGCAGGTCGGCGGCATGTACCGCGGCGACCGCGCGCGCAAGGTCAACCTGGTCGATTACGGTTTCCGCCTGCCTTCGGCGGTGGACAACCGTCCGTTGACCTTCGAGGAGTTCGAGCGGCTGATGCCGCAGGCGATTTTCGTGTCGGCCACGCCGTCCAATTACGAGGCGACGCATGCCGGCCAGGTGGTGGAGCAGGTGGTGCGCCCGACGGGCCTTGTCGACCCGGAGGTGATCGTGCGTCCGGTGACGACCCAAGTGGACGATCTGCTGTCGGAGATCCGCCTGCGCATCGACGCCAGCCAGCGCGTGCTGGTGACCACGCTGACCAAGCGCATGGCCGAGCAGCTGGCCGACTACTACACCGAACACGGCATCAAGGTACGCTATCTGCATTCGGACATCGACACGGTGGAGCGGGTGGAAATCATCCGCGATCTGAGGCTCGGCATGTTCGACGTGCTCATCGGCATCAACCTGCTGCGCGAGGGGCTCGACATTCCCGAAGTGTCGCTGGTGGCGATCCTGGACGCGGACAAGGAGGGGTTCCTGCGCTCCGAGCGTTCTCTGATTCAAACCATCGGCCGTGCCGCGCGCCATTTGCATGGCCAGGCAATTTTATATGCTGATCGCATTACTGACTCGATGAAGCGCGCGATGGATGAGACCGAGCGCCGGCGTCAGAAGCAGCTGAGTTTCAACGCCGAGCATGGTATCGTGCCGGCCGGGGTGAAGAAGGAAATCAAGGACCTGATCGACGGCGTCTACCATGGCGGCGACGCGGAAGGCCGCAAGCGTTCGCTCGACCGGCGCGTGGCGCGCATGGACGAGAAGGAGCTGGCGCGCGAGATCAAGCGTCTGGAGAAGGAAATGATGACGGCGGCGCGCGACCTGGATTTCGAGCGCGCGGCGCAACTGCGCGACGAGCTGAAGGCGCTCAAGGAAGCCGCCTTTATCAATGGGGAATAGGAAGGCCACGCGATGATCGATGCCACTCGAGGCTATGCGGTGCTGTTCGTCTGTCATGGCAACATCTGCCGTTCGCCGACGGCCGAGGCGGTGATGAGGCGCCGTGCCGCCCGGGCGGGGCTTGGCGCGGTGCTAAGGGTCGACTCGGCCGGCACCAGCGACTGCCATGTCGGCGAGGCGCCGGACCGGCGCTCGCAACGCGCCGCCGGACAGCGCGGCTATGACCTGTCGGCGCTCGTGGCGCGGCAGGTGGCCGACGACGATTTCGAGCGTTTCGATTTGATTTTGGCGGCCGACCGGCAGAATTTGGCCAGCCTGCGCCGCCGTTGCCCCGAGCCGTTGCGGCACAAGCTGGCGCTGATGCTGGACGTCTTGCCCGACGGCGGGCAGCGCGAGGTGCCTGATCCTTATTTCGGCGGGCCGTCGGGTTTTGATCGCGTACTCGATTTGCTCGAGGCGGCATGCGACGGCTGGATCGAAAAAATCCGCGCTATGTAGGCTATGCGTTACAAGTAGTGAATGGTGTTGGCAACTGCTAAGCTAGAGCCATGTGTCCAAATAACAAGGGGAGCATGTAATGGAACGCGTGCGTTCGGACCAGCCGTTACAAGTGCTGCCCAGCCTCAGCGCAGACGTCATTTTGCCCCTCACGCCCGGACGCATGCCGCTGGCGCGCCAGACGGTCATCGTCATCGGCTCGTCGACGGGCGGCACCGAGGCGCTGCGCGTGCTGCTCACGGCTTTGCCCAAGGAAATGCCGCCGATTCTGATCACCCAGCATATGCCGGAAATGTTTACCCACTCGTTCGCCGAGCGGCTCAACAGTCTGTGCAAGCTGGAGGTGCGCGAGGCGCGCGACGGCGAACGGCTGGCCGAGGGCACGGTGTATATCGCGCCGGGCCACTCGCATCTGATGGTCAAGGCGGCGCCGACCATCGGCTACGCCACGGCGCTTTCCAGCGGCGATCCGGTGAACCGCCACCGGCCCTCGGTGGACGTGCTGTTCCGCTCGGCGGCCAATGTGGTCGGCCGCAACTGCCTGGCGGTGATCTTGACCGGCATGGGACGCGACGGCGCCAACGGCATGCTGGAGCTGAAGCAAGCAGGCTCATACAATATCGCCCAGGACGAGGCGAGCTGTGTGGTGTTCGGCATGCCCAAGGAGGCGATCGCCAACGGCTCGACCCACGAGATACTGCCGCTCAACGCCATCGCCAACCGGTTGATGGCGCTGGCCAAACAAAGACAACCGACTAACTGACATTCTGATCCGATGAATTTTCTTCCTGTTCTGGTGGTTGAGGACGACGACGATTTGCGCGAGGCGATCGTCGATACCTTGACGCTTGCCGGGTATCAGGCGCTGGAGGCGCAGGACGGCTCGAGCGCGCTGACGTGTCTGCAGTCCAAGCCGGTCGGACTGATCATCTCCGACGCGCAGATGGCGCCCATGGACGGTTACGCGCTGTTCGACGAGGTCAAGCGGCGCCATCCCGGGTTGCCGTTCATCCTGATGACCGCCTATGGCGTGATCGAGCGCGCCATCGACCTGCTGCGGGCCGGCGCCACGCACTATCTGTTGAAGCCGTTCGAGCCGCAGCAATTGATCGCCGAGGTGGAAAAGCATCTGTTGCGCATGCCGGAGGGGGACGGCGACGACGTGGTGGCCGAATCGGCGGCAATGCGTCAATTGTTCTCGCTGGCGAGCCGCGTGGCGCAAAGCGATGCCACGGTGCTGCTCTCCGGACCGAGCGGCAGCGGCAAGGAAGTGCTGGCGCGCTATATCCACCGTCATTCGAAGCGTAGCGGCGGGCCGTTCGTGGCGGTCAATTGCGCCGCCATTCCCGACACGCTGCTGGAGTCGACCTTGTTCGGTCACGAGAAGGGCGCGTTCACCGGCGCGAGCCATGCGATGCCCGGCAAGTTCGAGCAGGCGCAGGGCGGCACGCTGCTGTTGGACGAAGTGACCGAGATGCCGCTGGCGCTGCAAGCGAAGTTGCTGCGTGTGCTGCAGGAGCGCGAGCTCGAGCGGGTCGGCGGCGCGAAAACCATCCGTCTGGATATCCGCGTGGTGGCCACCACCAACCGCGACATCCAGTCGTTTGTCGACGACGGACGCTTCCGCGAGGATCTGTATTTCCGCCTGAACGTGTTCCCGCTGAAGATCCCGTCGCTCGCCGCGCGACGCGAAGATATTCTGCCCCTGGCACGGCGTATGCTTCATAAGTACGGACAGGCGGCGGACAGAGCGCATCTGACGCTGTCCGCCGAGGCGGAACGTCAATTGACGGCCTATGAGTGGGAGGGTAACATCCGCGAACTGGAAAACGTGATGCAGCGGGCGGTCATTCTTGCCGCCGGACCGGCAATTCTTGCCGCCGATCTGATGCTGGATTCGCATTCCGGGCTTGCGCAACAGGTTACCCTGCGCGCCGAACCCCTGACCGATGAGGCGGATGCCGATATGCGGTCGTTGGAGAAGCGCCATATTCTGGAAACCCTGGCGGCCGTGGGCGGCGTGAAGAAGCTGGCAGCCGAGAAGCTCGGCATCAGCGAACGCACGCTGCGCTACAAGCTGCAACGCTACCGCGAGGAAGACGGCGGAGCGGCGGCGCCACCATCGTAACGAGTTTGGGAGTTGACCATGTCGACGCAAGGAATCGATCAGCTGTTAAGCGAGCTTAGATCGGCTTCCGCCTTGGCCGCGGGCAAGCCGGCCGCCGCACAACAGCAAGATGGAACCCCTCAGGTTGATTTTGCCGATGTGCTGAAGTCCACCATCGATCAGGTGAACTCTGCGCAGCAAACATCACAGGAAATGCAGAAGCAGTTCGAGCTGGGGGACGAGGGCGTCAATCTGCAAGATGTTATGGTATCTTTGCAGAAAGCCAGTTTGTCGTTCCAGACCATGGTCCAGGCGCGCAATAAACTGGTGACCGCCTATCAGGATATTATGAATACCCAGGTCTAGCGCTGTCCTGTCAGCTTGCCGGCAGCGGTTAGAACCGAAAGCTAAAACCACTGTATGGCAGATCTGGCAGAAAACGAAAATCTTCCCGCGTGGCGGGTGCGCGTCAATGAAGTGCTCGAGCGCTTCAAGGCACTGCCGCCCAATAAGAAGTTTCTCTTCTACGGCGCCGTGGCGGCGTTGTTTGCCGTTGTCATCGGCCTCGCCCTGCTCAATCGCGAGCCTGCCTACAAAATTCTGTTCGCCAATCTGGCCGACCGTGACGGCGGCCAGGTAACCGCGGCGTTGCAGCAGATGAACATTCCCTATCAGCTTGGCGCCGGCGGCGTGATTTCCGTGCCATCCGACCAGGTGTACGACGTGCGCCTCAAGCTGGCCGCCCAAGGGCTGCCCAAGGCAAGCGGTGTAGGCTTTGAGCTGATGGACAATCAGAAGTTCGGCATCAGCCAATTCGCCGAGCAGGTCAATTACCAGCGCGCCATCGAGGGCGAGCTCGCGCGCACCATCGAGTCGATCGAGGCCGTGCAGACCGCGCGGGTGCATATCGCCACGCCCAAGCAAAGCGTGTTCGTGCGCGAGCAGGAGCCGACCACGTCGTCGGTAATGTTGAATTTGTATCCCGGGCGCGTGCTTGACCCGGGCCAGATCGCCGGCATTCTGCACCTGGTGTCGAGCGCCGTGCCCGGCCTCGCGGTCAAGGACGTCACCATCGTCGATCAGGACGGCAACCTGTTGTCGCAGTCGCCCGATCTGGATGCCTCCGGCAACGGCCTCGACTCCCGTCAGCTCAAATACGTGCGCTCGGTCGAGGACGACTACGCCAAGCGCATCGAAGCGATCCTGGAGCCGATTTTCGGCAAGGGTAACGCCCATGCTCAAGTCAGCGCCACGCTGGACTTCTCTCAGGTCGAGCAGACCTCGGAAACCTACCGGCCGAACTCCAGCCCCAATCCGTCGTCGACCCGCAGCCAGCAGATCGTTGAAAAGCTGAATAATCAAAGCACCCAGCCGACCGGCGTGCCGGGTTCGTTGTCGAACCAGCCGCCGTCCGCCGCCTCGGCGCCGATCACGCTGCCGCCGGGCGCGTTGCCGGGCACGCAGACGCTGTCCGGCCAGGCGGTGGGGCAGAATGGCGCCGTCGAGCGCGACATCACCACCAATTACGAGGTGGACAAGACCATCTCGCATACCACCCTGCCGCAGGGCATTCTCAAGCGGCTGACCGCCGCCGTGGTGGTCAACTATCGCAATTTGCCCGACCGCAACGGCGATCTGAAGCCGACGCCGCTGACCGCGCAGGAGATGGCGCAGGTCAACAACCTGGTGCGCGAGGCGGTCGGCTTCAACCCGCAGCGCGGCGACAGCGTCAACGTGGTCAACGCCGCTTTCGCCGACGCGCTGGCGCCGGTGACCTTCAAGGATAAGGCCATTACCTTCGTCGGCGACAATGCCGTCACCATCCTCAAGTACGTGCTGGTGGCCATTGCCGCGCTGTATCTGCTGTTGGGCGTGGTGCGTCCGGTGGTGCGCGAGGTGATGCGTCCGCCGCGTCCGCCGGCGCCGGAGCCGGGAGGGGAGCCGGGGTTCGCCGTCGAGGGCGGGCGCCTGCTGGCCGTGGCCGGCGACGAGGAGCTGGTGGACGAGAACGGCGAGCCGCTCTCCGAGGAAGAGCGCAACAAAGACCCGCGCTACCTGCAGCGCAAGCACTATGCTGACAATATCGAGCAGGCTCGCGAGATCGTGAAGTCCGATCCGCGCATGGCTGCCCAGATCATCAAGGAATGGATCAGTTCCGATGAGTGACGCCGGAGTTCACCGCAGCGCCGTGCTGCTGTTCAGCCTTGGCCAGGCCCACGCCGTCGAGGTGTTCAAGTATCTCGGCCCGAAGGAAGTGCAAAAGATCTCGCTCGCCATGGCGGCGATCAACAATCTCAGCCATGAGGAGATCGACAAGGTCATCTCGCAGTTTCGCGAGGAGTGCCAGGCGCGCGCCAGTATCGGCGCGTCCGACGAATACCTGCGCAACGTGCTGGTCGAGGCGCTGGGTCCGGACAAGGCCGCCAACCTGCTCGACCGCATCATGCAGGGCAACGATCACAGCGGTATCGAGAGCCTGAAGTGGATGGACCCGAGCTCCGCCTCCGATCTGATCCGCAACGAGCACCCGCAGATCATCGCCACCATCCTGGTGCACCTCGACCCCGATTTGGCGAGCTCCATCCTGGCGTATTTCCCCGAGCGGCTGCGCAACGAGGTGCTGATTCGTACCGCCACGCTGGAAGGCGTGCAGCCGCAGGCGTTGCGCGAGCTCAACGACGTACTGACGCAGTTGCTGTCGGGCTCCGACCGCCTCAAGAAGAGCGCGGCCGGTGGCGTGGGCATGACTGCCGAGATCCTCAACTTCATGGGCAACACGGTCGAGGCGTCGGCGCTCAACTATATCCGCGAATACGATCCCGAACTCGCGCAGCGTATTCAGGACAAGATGTTCGTGTTCGAAAACTTGCTCGAAGTCGACGACCGCTCCATTCAGACCATCCTGCGCGAGGTTCAGACCGACTCGCTGGTGGTGGCGCTCAAAGGGACCAGCACCGAACTCAAGGAAAAGATCTTCCGCAACATGTCGCAGCGTGCGGCGGAAATGTTGCGCGACGACTTGGAAGCCAAGGGACCGGTCAAACTGTCCGAGGTCGAGGCCGAGCAGAAGGAAATTCTCAAGGTCGTGCGCAAACTCGCCGACGATGGCCAGATCGTGCTAGGCAGCAAGGGTGGTGATGAAGGACTTGTCGAATAAGGGCATTATCCCGGCCGACAGACTGTCCGATTGGCAAAGCTGGTCGCCGGGCGAATTGCAGACCGGACCCAAGCCGCCGCCACCCGAAGAGCGGCCGTTCGAAGGCTTGACCCCCGAGCAGGTGCGGGCGTTGACCGAGAGCTTGGCGCCGGGTGAGGCGCGTGCGCCGGTCGAGCCGCTGCCCGAGCCTGACGATATCGAACAGGCGCCGCCGGCCCCGCAATTGGGGTACCCGACGGCCGCCGAATTGGAATCCATCCATCAAGAAGCCTGGCAAACCGGCCACGATGCCGGCTTGGCCGCCGGCGAGGCCGAAGGGCGCGAGCGGGGCTTGGCGCAAGGGCGTGCCGAAGGGTTGGCCGAAGCGCAGCAGCGTTTTGCCGATGCCTGGGCGCCGCTGGCCAACCTGGCTGCTAGTTTTTCCGGCGCGCTCGGCTCGCTGGAGAGCGAGCTGGCCGAGGATCTGCTGGCGTTGGCGGTGAAGCTCGCCGAGCGTTTGGTTGCCGCGCATCTGGCCGTTGATCCCCGTGCTATCGAACCGCTGCTGCGCGAGGCGCTGGCCGCGCTGCCGTCCACGTTGACGCAGGGGCGGCTGCGCGTGAACCCGCAAGACCTGGAAGTGGCGCGCGCCTTTTTGCAGCAGGAACGCCCCGAGACGCTGTGGCAATGGGTCGACGATCCGTCGGTGCCGCGCGGCGGCTGTCTGTTGGAGACGCCGTCCCTGAGCCAGGCGCTCACGCAACCGGTTCGGCTCGCCGCCATGGCGCGCGCGTTGGGCTTGGCGGAGGAGGCTGGCGATGACGACGACGGCGACGACACCGTTTGACGCGCTGGCTGCGCGCCAGCGCCAGTTTTTGAACGAATGCGGGCAAGTGGCGCAAGAGGCGGTGCTGTCGCCCGCCAGTGGCCGCCTGGTGCGCGTGACCGGCATGGTGATGGAGGCCGTGGGTCTCAAACTGCCGGTCGGCAGTGCCTGCCAAGTGGTGCTGTCCGAGGGGCACCGGGTCGAGGCCGAAGTGGTGGGCTTCTCCGGCGACAAGTTGTTTCTCATGCCGTTGACCAACGTGCATGGTCTGCAGCCCGGCACGATGATCATGCCGATGACGCCGCATCACCCGCCGCACTATGGCAAGGCCGCCGTGGCCTCCCGGGTCAATGGCCCGGGGGGGCGGCTCGTGCCGGTCGGCGATAGTTTGCTTGGCCGGGTGCTGGACTCGCTCGGTCGTCCGCTCGACGGCCAGGGGCCGATCCATCCCGAAGCCTTCTTCCCGTTGCATAGTCAGCCGATCAATCCGCTGGGCCGTTCGCTGGTCAAGGACGTGCTCGACGTCGGCGTACGCGCGATCAACGGTTTGTTAACCGTGGGCCGCGGCCAGCGTCTTGGCTTGTTCGCCGGCTCCGGGGTGGGCAAGAGCGTGCTGTTGGGGATGATGGCGCGCTTCACCCGTGCCGACGTGGTGGTGGTCGGCCTGATCGGCGAGCGTGGCCGCGAGGTGAAGGACTTCATCGAGAACATCCTGGGCGAGGAGGGGCGCCGCCGCGCCGTGGTGGTGGCCGCGCCGGCCGATATGCCGCCGTTGATGCGCCTGCATGGCGCCGCCTACGCCACCGCTTTGGCGGAGTATTTTCGCGACCAGGGGCGCGACGTGCTGCTCTTGATGGATTCGGTAACGCGTTACGCCATGGCGCAACGCGAGATCGCGTTGGCGATCGGCGAGCCGCCGGTGACCAAGGGGTATCCGCCATCGGTGTTCGCCCGCTTGCCGCAGCTGATCGAGCGCGCCGGCAATGCCGCCGAGGGCGGCGGTTCGATCACGGCGTTCTATACCGTGCTGTCGGAGGGCGACGACCAGCAAGATCCGGTGGCGGACGCGTCGCGCGCCATTCTCGACGGCCACTTCGTGCTGAGCCGCGAACTGGCCGAATCGGGGCACTATCCGGCCATCGACATCGAACAATCGATCAGCCGGGTGATGGTGGATGTGGTCGAGCGCGAACACCTCGACTTGGCGCGCCGCTTCAAGCAGTTGTATTCGCGCTATCAGCGCAACAAGGACCTGATCAGCGTGGGCGCTTACGTGCCGGGCTCCGACCCGTTGCTCGACGAGGCCATTCGCCGTGAGGCGCAGATGGCGGCGTTTCTGATGCAGCCGATGCACGACGCGCACAATTTCCCTTCCACCGTCGAGCAGCTGCGTAACGTGCTGCGCTGACCGGATAGCCGCGCATGGCACACAGCAAATACGCCCTGCTGTTGAACCTGGCCCAGGAAAAAGTCGATGCGGCCGCCGAGCGCATGCGCAAGGCGCAGGCAAGCCAAGTGGCCGCCCAGGGCAAACTCGCGCAGCTCAAGACCTTTTTGCAGGAATACCGCCAGCGGTTGACCGATGGCGGCATCCGCGGCATGGGTATCGGTCAGTGGCAGGATTTTCAGCGCTTCCTGCGCCGGCTGGACGAGGCGGTGGAGATTCAGCAGGGCGAGGTGGATCGCTGCATGCAGCGATTCATGCTGGAGCGCCAGGCCTGGCATAACGAGCGCAAGAAGCTCAAAGCCTACGAGAAGCTGATGGCGCGCGAGGCGGTGCGCCTGCAGCGGGCGGAAAACCGCCGCCAGCAGAAGAGCACCGACGAGTTCGCCTCGCGTCGTTTCTGGGATCAGACGCATTCGGAAGAGTAACTGGCACGCTAATTGCTCGTTGTTGGGCAACTTAGGGGAGGTTTGCACGATGGCCATTGCTCTGTCTATTTCACCCGCTGTGCCGGTAGCGTCCGCGGCGACATCGCCTGCGGCGGCTTTTAGCGCGCAGCCGGTCTCCGCCCAAGGCAGCGCCGGCAGTGGAGCAGGCGCCTCTGGCGGCAATGCCGCCTCGTCGGCCGGACAAGCGGCTCAAGGCGGCCAGGCCGCGCAAGGCAACCAGTCCGCCAAGAGCGGACAGGGCGCGCAGAGCGATCAATCCGCGCAAAACACCCAAAATACGCAAGGGGCGCAAAGCACCCAGAACGCGCAAAACACCCAAGCCAACCAGACGCCGGATCAAGCCGGACAGAACGTGTTCGCGCGCATGCTCGATGCCCAGCTAGGCACGCTGGAAGAGACGCAGAGCACGACCGGCACCTTGTCCGGCACGGCGGCGCAAGACAGCGGCAAGCCCGTCAAGCCCGCCAAGACCGCCACCGGCGGCACGGCCGCCAATGCCAATCCGCTGCCCAATCCCGCGCTGCTGCTGGTCGCGCAGACCGTGCCGGCCGTGCCCGCGCAGACGGCGGCCAATCAAGCCGATGATGGCGATGGCGCGCACGGTGCGCCGCAAGGCGCCGCCGGCGTGGCCGCCGCGACGGCCACGCCGTTGCCTCAGGGCGCGGCGGCAGGCGCCGGTAAGGACGCGCAAGACGCCGCCAATCTGAACGATGTGTTTCAGCCGCTGACCGGCAGCGACGGCGGCACCCTGCAAAAATTGCCGCAAACCGCGCAGCAGCAGCCGACAAATTTGCCGCAGGCGCTTGCCGCGCAACAAGCGAACCTGGCGCAGCCATCGCAGCAAACCGCCAAGCCGACCTTCACCATTGCGCAGCAAGTCGGCACGCCGGCATGGACCAAATCGCTCGGCGACCAGGTGATGGGCATGGTGACGCTCAAGGCGGATACTGCGCACATCCAGGTGAATCCGCCCGAATTGGGGCCGATTGACGTGACCCTGAAGATGGACCCGCACACCAATACGGCGCAAGTCACCTTTACCGCCGATTCAGCCGCCACGCGCGCCGCGCTGCAAGACAGCCTGCCGCGTCTGCACGCCATGATGTCTGCCAGCGGCATCCAGCTGGGCGATGCCCAGGTTTCCAGCGGCCAATCGCAACAACAGCAGCAAAATGCCCGCAATGGACGCAACGCCATGCAAAATCAGCCGGCCGAAGGTGAGGAACTCGATACGCTGGCGACGATTAAAGCGGCGCGAGGAGTGCTCAGTATCTTCGCTTGATCTTGACCTTTGTTCAGCACATGTTGGATTCTGGAAGATATAATAAAAAATTAGTTTAGAATCTCGGAATACCAACATTACAGGCTGACAGGCAATGGCAGAAGATAAAAAGTTGGATAAGGGTGCACCTCCCGAAGAAAAACCACGTGGTGGCGGCAATAAGATGATGATGGTCGTCGTCCTGCTGCTGGTCGTGTTAATCGGCGGCGTCGGCGGCGTCGGCTACCTGTTCATATCGGGCCACCTTTTTGGTGGCGGCCAATCGCAGGCTGCCGCGCAACCGAAGAAATCCGATGTGCCGCCGGTCTTCTCCAAACTTGATACCTTTGTCGTCAATCTGTCCGGCCAGACCGGCGCGTTGTTGCAGGTGGACATGCAGTGCGAACTGTCAGACGCCGATGCGCAAAAGCGTCTGACCGACTATATGCCTAAGGTGCGCAGCGCGGTGATTCTGCTGCTGTCGGCCAAAACCGTGGAGGAGCTCGGCACGCCCGAGGGCAAGCTGAAGCTGAAGAATCAGGTCAAGCAGGTGATCAACGGCGCCATGGATAGTGGTGGCGACGAGCCTGTGAAGAGCGTTTTGTTTACCTCTTTCATCATTCAGAATTCGTAGGCTATGGGCGACGAAATCCTGTCCCAGGAAGAGGTTGATGCCCTATTACGGGGCGTCACCGGCGAGAATGACGAGGACAACGGCGGCGGCGATTCGGAAGGTGTCCATAATTACGACATCGGCCGGCAGGAGCGTATTGTCCGCGGCCGCATGCCGACGCTCGAAATCATCAACGAGCGTTTCGCGCGTAATTTGCGCATCGGCCTGTTCAATTTCATCCGCCGCAATGCCGAAATTTCCGTGGGACCGGTGCGGGTGCAGAAGTACAGCGAGTTCATCCGCAATCTGGTCGTCCCGACCAACCTGAATCTGGTGCACGTCAAGCCGCTGCGTGGCACGGGCCTGTTGATTTTCGATCCCGATTTGGTGTTTTTGGTGGTCGACAACCTGTTCGGTAGCGACGGCCGTTACCACGTGCGGGTCGAGGGGCGCGACTTTACCCCGACCGAACAACGCATTATCCGCCGTCTGCTGGAAGTGGTGTTCAACGAATGCCAGAAGGCGTGGGAGCCGGTTTATCCGATCGAGTTCGTTTACTTGCGCTCGGAGATGAACACCCAGTTCGCCAACATCGCCACGCCGACCGAAGTGGTGGTGGCGGTGACGTTCCATATCGAATTGGGCGCGGGCGGCGGCGATTTCCACATCTGTCTGCCGTATTCGATGGTCGAGCCGATCCGCGATATTTTGTCGAGCACCATGCAGGCCGACCGCACCGAGGTCGACAATCGCTGGATCAGCCTGATGTCGCGCCAAGTACAGTCGGCCGAGGTCGATCTGGTGGCGACGCTGGGCGCGACCCAAGTGACGCTGGGACAGATTCTCAATCTGAAGCAGGGCGACGTGATCATGATGGATATCCAGGACAAGATCGTGGCCGACGTGTCCGGCATTCCGGTATTCGATTGCAAGTACGGCACGCTGCAAGGCCACTATGCGTTGCGTGTCGAAACCGTGCTGGCCGGCACCAATGAGTTTGCCGATCAGCCGGGGGGAGGAAGCGAACACGATGAGTGAAGAGCAAAACGCCGGCGCAGCCGCCGAAGAAGAAGTGTCCATGGACGACTGGGCTGCCGCGATGGCCGAGCAGGAGGTGGTCGACGCCGCCCCCGAGTCGGTTGTGGCGGAGGCCCTGCCGGCCAGCAACCTGTTCCAGGACCTGGGCGCCGGCACCGATTCCAGCGGCAACGTGCCGGCCAATCTCGACATGATCCTGGACATCCCGGTGCAACTGACCGTGGAACTGGGCCGCACCAAGATCGCCATTCGCAACTTGCTGCAATTGGCGCAAGGCTCGGTGGTGGAGTTGGACGGGCAGGCCGGCGAGCCGATGGACGTCCTGGTCAACGGCTGTCTGATCGCCCAGGGCGAAGTGGTGGTGGTCAACGATAAATTCGGTATCCGCCTAACGGACATCATTACGCCGGCGGAGCGTATTCGCCGACTGCAGAAATGAGGTGGCGGGCGGCGTGGCTTGCCGGTTTGCCGGGATTCGCCTGGGCGGCGGATGCCGCGCCCGCGGTGCCGTCCGGTTTGGCTGGGCTTGTGCAGGTGCTGCTGGGACTGGCGGTGGTGCTGGCCGCGATCGTCGGCTGCGCTTGGCTATTCCGTCGCGTGTCGAGCGGCGCGATCGGCATCCCGCGCCATCTGCGCGTGGTGAGCGCGGTCATGGTCGGCCAGCGCGAACGGGTGGTCATCGTCGAACTCGACGATCAATGGCTGGTGCTGGGGGTGACCGCGCACTCGGTCAACCTGCTTGAGCGCCGGCAGCGGCCGGCCGGCGGCGAGACGCAGTCGGACACCGCGGCGGATCCGTTCGCCCGCTGGTTCAAGGCCGCTCTGCAACGCCAGCGGCCCGCGAAAGACGATAACAATCAATGAAACGCTTGATTCCGATTTTTGGGCTGTTTTTGGCCCTGGCGCCGCTGGCAAGCCACGCGGCCGGTTTGCCGATGATGACCAGCACCCCCGCGGCGGGCGGCGGGCAGAATTACTCGCTGAGCATCCAGATGCTGCTGTTCATGACCGGGCTGACCTTCATCCCGGCCATGTTGCTGATGATGACTTCGTTCACGCGCATCATCATCGTGCTGTCGCTGTTGCGCCAGGCCATGGGCACCACCACCACGCCGCCTAACCAGGTGCTGGTGGGGCTTGCGCTGTTTCTGACGCTGTTCATCATGGGACCGACGCTGGACCAGGTCTACGCCACCGCCTGGCAGCCGTTCTCCGCCGACAAGATCAATTTCGATCAGGCGCTCGACGCCGCCAGCAAGCCCATGAAGACCTTCATGCTGCGGCAGACGCGCGAGAAGGATCTGCAGTTTTTCATCGAAGTGTCGCAGTCGCCGCGCCCGGCGACGCGCAACGACGTGACGATGAAAACGCTGATTCCGGCTTATGTCATCAGCGAGTTGAAGACGGCTTTCCAGATCGGCTTCATGGTCTACATTCCCTTCATGATCATCGACCTGGTCGTCGCCAGTATCCTGATGGCCATGGGGATGATGATGGTGTCGCCGGCGATGATTTCGCTGCCTTTCAAGCTGATGCTGTTCGTGCTGGTGGACGGCTGGACGCTGCTGATGGGTTCGCTGGTCCAAAGCTTTTACACCGGCTAAGCGCATAGGGAGCCTGCCATGACCCCGGAACTGGTCATCAACATCGTTCAAAACGCGCTCTACGTGCTGATCCTGATCAGCGCGCCGGTGTTGCTGGTATCGCTGGTCGTCGGCCTGTTCGTCAGCATCATGCAGGCGGCGACGCAGATCAACGAAATGACCCTGACCTTCATTCCCAAACTGCTGGCGCTGTTTCTCACTTTGGTGCTGGCCGGCCCGTGGATGCTCAACACGCTGATCGATTACACGGTGCGGTTGTTCAAGAGCATTCCCAACGTCATCGGCTAGGACGCCGCAGCATGGTCACCATCAGCGATACCCAGATCAACGCCTTGCTCGGCCTGTTCATCTGGCCGTTCACGCGCATCAGCGGCATTATGATGGCGGATCCGTTCTATTCGTCGGGCAGCACGCCGCGCACCTATAAGGCCGGCTTCGCGTTGTTTCTCACTTTGCTCGTGACGCCGGTGCTGCCCAAGTTTCCGGTGATTCCGCTCGTGTCGGCCGAAGGCGTGGCGATGCTGATTCAGCAGTTGTTGATCGGGCTGTCCATCGGCTTCGTCATGCGGCTGGTGATGGGCGCGGTGGAACTCGCCGGTCTGATCATCGCCAACCAGATGGGCCTCGGCTTCGCCACTATGTTCGATCCGCAGAACGCCTCGCAGGTGCCGACCATCGCCACCATGCTGACGCTGTTCGTCACGCTGCTGTTTCTGGCGTTCAACGGCCACCAGGTGGTGCTGGCGACGCTGATCGACAGCTTTCAGGTGATGCCGATCGGCAAGACGGTGCCGTGGCAGACTTGGCGCGTGTTGGCCGAGTGGGGGTCGCACCTGTTCTTCTGGGGGTTGTGGCTCGCGCTGCCGGTGATCGCCGCGCTGTTGATGACCAACTTGGCCATCGGCGTCATGACTCGCGCCTCGCCGCAGTTCAACATCATGTCTTTCGGTTTTCCGCTGACGCTGACCATCGGCTTCGTGGCCCTGTACATCTCCCTGCCGATGATGGTGCCGATCGTCGAGCAGATGTATCGCGCGGCGTTCTCCTTCGCGCTGGAAATGTTCCGCGTGACCGCCAAATAGCGCGCCGAACTTTTTTCTACTATGTGTAGTCAACCATAACTCATTATTTTCGCGGGTTGATTATCATGCGTTACCGCTTCGCAGCGCCGGCGGCAGCCTTGTGCCTGTCTCTGCTCGCTCTGCCGGCTATGGCGGCGCCGGTTAACTTTCTCTTCGCGAGCTCGGGCGATTTGCCGCAGCTCGCCGACTTGCTTTCCCGACCCGACGTCGATGGGGCACAAGTGGTGTACACCTGGAAAAATCTGGAGAAAGGCAAGGGGCAGTACGACTTCTCCGCCATCGAGGAAGACCTGGCCTACACCCGGAAGCTGAACAAGAAACTGTTCATCCAGATCCAGGATCGGTTTTTCGACCCCAAAGCCCGCAACGTGCCGGACTACCTGATGGCCGAGCCGGCCTACAAGGGCGGCATCGTGCCGCAGGTGGACAACCCGGGGCAGGGCAAGCTGCCGGCCATGGGCTGGGTGGCCCAGCAGTGGAACCCGGCGGTGCAGCGACGCTATCAGGCGCTGCTCAAGGCGCTGGCGGCCAAATTCGACGGCCGGGTCTACGGCGTCAATCTGCCGGAAACCGCCATCGACATCGACCAGAAGCGCGACGCCACCGGCTTTAGCTGCGAGCGTTACTTTCAGGCCGAGGTGCAGAACATGCAGGTGGCCAAGAGCGCCTTTCAAAAATCCCAGGTGGTGCAGTACGTCAATTTCTGGCCGTGCGAATGGGAGAACGACCACCGCTACATGTCGCGCCTGTTCGCTTTCGCCGCCAACAACCATATCGGACTTGGCGGGCCGGACGTCGTGCCGTACCGCAAGAGCCAGATGAAGAACGCCTATCCGTTCTTCAACCGCTACAAAGGCAAGTTGCCGATGGTGGCCATGGCGATCCAGGAGCCGACGCTGACCTACACCAACCCGAAAACGAAAAAGCCGTTCTCCAAGGACGAAATCGTGTCGTTCGCCACCGATTATCTCGGTGCGAATATTCTGTTCTGGACGCCGGAAACGCCTTGGCTTAAGCGCAAATGACGTCCCTCGGTCAGGGTAATGCGTAAACGTCGCCGGGCTGCTAGAATGCCTGCACGTTGCGCGACGCGCGGTCAAAGCCTCGCGCCGTCTCGTTCCGGATTCAAACCGGGCCGCGCCCGTTAGGGCGGCGGCCCTTCATGTATTGAGGCGACTATGGCAGGACATAGCAAGTGGGCGAACATCAAGCACAAGAAGGAACGCGCCGACGCCAAGCGCGGCAAGATCTTCACGCGCCTGATCAAGGAAATCACCGTGGCGGCTCGCATGGGCGGCGGCGACGCCGACATCAACCCGCGTCTGCGCCTGGCGGTGGACAAGGCGCTTGACGCCAATATGCCGAAGGACAACATCCAGCGCGCCATCGACCGTGGCACGGGCAGCCTGGAAGGCGTCGACTATGCCGAAATCCGTTACGAAGGTTATGGCATCGGCGGCGCGGCGGTGATGGTCGATTGTCTGACCGACAACAAGACCCGCACCGTGGCCGACGTGCGCCACGCCTTCTCCAAGTATGGCGGCAACATGGGTACCGACGGCTGCGTGGCGTTCCAGTTCACGCACTGCGGCTACATGGTGTTCGCGCCGGGCGTGGATGAGGACGCGATCATGGAAGCCGCGCTCGAGGCCGGCGCCGACGACGTGGTGACCAATGAAGACGGCTCGATCGAGGTCATTACCGCTCCGTACGAATTCACCGACATCAAGGCCAAGCTCGAAGCCGCCGGCTTCAAGGCGGAGATGGGCGAGGTGACGATGCGTCCGCAAAACGTGACCGAGCTCGCGGGCGAAGACGCCGCGCGCATGCAGAAGTTGCTCGACGCGCTGGAAGATCTGGACGACGTGCAGGAAGTGTATACCTCGGCCGAATTCGACGAGGAGTGATCGGCGCCTCGCGCGTCGTGGGCAAAAACGGCAGGCGCGCGCCTGCCGTTTTTGTTTGCCGTCATGCCTTCCCGGCCATGCGGGGCAGGAGTCCACGCCAACTGCATACGGGTGTACACTGCTCTACGTCTCAAGCTCGAAAGAACCCATACCATGAAACAGATGCACGAAGACCGCCGCGCCCGTTTGATGGCGCACATCGGTTCGGGTGTGGCGGTGTTGGCCACCGCGCCCGAAGCGATTCGCAATGCCGACACCCACTATCCCTACCGTTCCGACAGCTATTTCTGGTACCTGACCGGCTTCGGCGAACCCGGCGCTGTGCTGGTGCTCGATGCGACCAATAACAAGAGCATCCTGTTCTGCCGCGCCAAAGACCCGGAGCGCGAGGTGTGGGACGGTTTCCGCTATGGCCCGGAAGGCGCCAAGCAGGAATTCGGCTTTGACGAGGCGTATCTGATCGACGAGCTGGACCAACGCATGCCCGACATTCTGGCAGGGCAGCCCGAAGTGCACTGGCCGGTCGGACGCAACGCGGCGTTCGACGTGCGGGTGTCCGGTTGGCTCGACGCGCTGCGCGCGCGCTTCCGTACCGGCGTCGAGGTGCCGACGCGCTTTGTCGACGTGTTGGCGCAACTGGACGAGATGCGCATCGTCAAGGACGAATACGAAATCGGCATCCTGCGCCGCGCCGGCAAAATTTCGGCCGAAGCGCACGTCCGCGCGATGCAAGCCACCCATCCAGGCATGAACGAATACCAAATCGAAGCCGAGATCCTGCATACCTTCATCCGTCAGGGCGCGCGCTTCCCGTCGTACGAAAGCATCGTGGCCGGCGGCGCCAACGCCTGCACGCTGCATTACGTCGGCAACAACCACCGTCTGAACGAGGGCGAGCTGCTGTTGATCGACGCCGGTTGCGAGCTCAACGGCTATGCCGGCGACATTACCCGCACCTTCCCCATTAGCGGCAAATTCAGCGCCGCGCAACGCGACGTCTACGAAATCGTGTTGGCGGCCGAACTCGCCGCCATCGAGACGCTGCGCCCGGGCGCGCGGCTGAACGAGCCGGGCGACGCCGCGCTGCGCGTGCTGGCGCAAGGCATGGTCGATCTGAAGCTGTTGACCGGCACCGTCGACGGCATCATCGAATCGGAAGCCTATCGCCAGTTCTACATGCACGGCGTCGGCCACATGATCGGCCTGGACGTGCACGACGTCGGCAAGCGCAAGGTGGACGGCGAGTGGCGCGAGTTCAAGCCCGGCATGTGCACCACCATCGAGCCGGGGCTGTATATCCGTCCGGCCGACAACGTGCCGCCGGCACTCGCCAACATCGGCATCCGCATCGAGGATGACGTGCTGATCACGCGCGATGGCCGTGAAATCTATACCGCCGAAGTGCCCAAGCGCATCGACGACATCGAAGCGCTGATGGCCTGATCCCGGACCGGCAACCGATGAATAGAGACGTTTTGCACGGCGACGTCGCCGTGATCGGCGGCGGGCCGGCGGGAGCGCTGGCCGCGCTGCTGTTTGCCCGCCAGGGGCGGCATGTGCTGCTGTTCGAGGCGCGCGCGGAGGGTGAAGTGATTCGCGACGCGCGCGCCTTGGCGCTGTCGGCCGAAAGCCAACGGCATCTGGCCGAGGCCGGCGGCTGGCCCGCCGGCTTGCCGGCCACCGCCATCGATACCGTGCACGTGTCGCAGCAGGGCTGTTGGGGGCGCACGCTGATTCGCGCCGCCGACGTCGGTTTGCCGCACCTGGGGCAAGTGGTCGACTACGCGGCGTTGACCGCCGCGTTGGACGCCGAACTCGCCGCGGCGGGCGTCGACGTGCTGTGGGGTTGTCGCGCTGAGGCGCTCGATACGCTCGCCGGCTTCGCGCGCGTGCGCTATCACGGCGCGCAAGGCGCGGGGGCGGCCACGGCACGGCTGGCGGTGCTGGCCGAGGGGGGCGCCTTGATCGACACGCTGGCCGGCATTCACCGCGATGAGCACGACTACCATCAGACGGCCTTGCTGGCGCAAGTGCGCTTCGATGCGCCGCACCGCGGGGTGGCCTACGAGCGCTTTAGCCAGGATGGGCCGCTGGCGCTGTTGCCGTACGGCGACGGCTGCATGCTGGTCTGGACCCGCAGCCCGGCCGATGCCGAGGCGCTGCGCGACGGACCGCCCGAGGTCCTGGCCGCGGCGCTGCAAAAGGCTTTCGGCGAACGGCTGGGCGCGGTGCGTTCGGTCGAACGGCCGGCGACGTTCCCGCTGCGGTTGCGCCGCGCGAGCCGCGTGACCGGCCGGCGCGTGGCGCTGATCGGCAACGCCGCTCAGACCGTGCATCCGGTGGCGGCGCAAGGGTTGAATCTGGGCATCCGCGACGCGGTGACGCTGGCGAGGTTGACCGCCGGCGCGGCCGATCCGGGAGAGCCCGCGCTGCTGGCGCGCTATGCCGCCGCGCGCAAACCGGATACCCGGGCGGTGATCGGCTTTACCCATGGCTTGATGCGCGTGTTCGAATCGCGCGACCCGCTCGTCGGCGTGGCGCGCGCCGTCGGCATGAACCTGCTGGACGCCTTGCCGCCGCTGCGGCGCCGTTTCGCCGGCCATCTGGTCTTTGGCCTCGGGGGCGACGTATGAGCGAACCGGTTTTCGACGTCATCGTCGTCGGCGGCGGTCTGGTCGGCGCGAGCCTGGCCTTGGCGCTGTCGCGTCAAGGGCGCGCTGTGGCGCTGGTGGAGCCGCGCCCGCCCGAAACCGATGGTCTGGAGGCGGGCTGGGATACGCGTATCTACGCCGTCAGTCCGCAAAACCGCGATTTTCTGGCCGGGCTTGGCGCTTGGCCCGATGCGCGCCGTATCGGTCGCGTCGCCAGCATGGACGTGCGCGGCGACCGCGATGGCCGGCTCTCCTTCAGCGCCGCCGAGATCGGTCAAGTCGAGCTCGCCGCCATTGCCGAGAACCGCTGGATGCTGGCCGCGTTGTGGCGCGCCATCCGCGCGAGCGGCATCACCGTGGTCGAGGGGCGGGCGCAGCGTTTCGATACCGATCCGCGCGCGGCCCGTTTGACCATGGACGGTGGCGCCGTGCTATCGGCGTCGCTGTTGGCCGGCGCCGATGGCGCCAACTCCTGGCTGCGGCGCGAGGCCGGCATTGCCGCCTCGGTGCGGCCTTACGGCCAATCCGGCGTGGTGGCCAATTTCGCCTGCGCGTTGCCGCATGGCGACTGTGCGCGGCAGTGGTTTCTGGGCGATGGCGTGCTGGCTTGGCTGCCGTTGCCGGGGAACTATTTTTCCATGGTGTGGTCGACATCCGATTCCGAGCGTTTACTGGCGCTGGATGCCGCGACCTTGGCCGAAACGGTCGCGCGCGCTGGCGGCGGCGCGCTGGGCGCCTTGACCGCGATTACGCCCGCCGCCGCGTTTCCGCTGCGGCTCATCCGCCCCGATAGCGTCATCGGCCAGCGGCTGGCGCTGTTGGGCGATGCGGCGCATACCGTGCACCCGCTGGCCGGGCAAGGGGTCAACCTGGGCTTTCAGGATGCGGCCCGGCTGGCCGAGCTGATCGGCCGCCAAGGCGATCCGGGCGAATGGGCGTTGCTGCGCCGTTACGAGCGCAGCCGCAAGGAGGCGGTGCTGACCATGCAGATGACCTGCGACGGTCTGTTCCGCTTGTTTCACCAGACGGCGCCAGGGCTCGCGCATTTGCGCAATACCGGTTTATCGCTGGTCAATCATCTTGGGCCGCTCAAGCGGCTGCTGGCTCGCTTTGCCGTGGGCTTTTAACAAGGAACGACATGAACAAAACCCTGATTCGCCTGGCAGTGGCCGGGATTTTGCCGGCGCTGTTGTCTTGCGGCGCCAACGCCGACAACAACGGCAACGCCCAGCTTGCCGCGGTGAAAAAAGCTTTCGAGCAGCGTTTCACCGACCGCCAAGTGCTGGCGGTGCGCGTGACGCCGCTCAAGGGCATCTATGAGATCGACGTTCAGGGTAACCAGATCGTCTACGCCGATCAGAAGCTCGATTATCTGTTCGTCGGCGACCTGATCGACGTGAAAAGCGGCCAAAGCCTGACCGAGGCGCGCCAGGCCGAGCTCAACCGCGTGGCATGGAATGTCTTGCCGCTGACCGACGCCATCAAGGAAGTGCGCGGCAACGGCGCGCGCAAGCTGGCGATTTTCACCGATCCGGACTGCCCGTTCTGTCATCAGCTGGAGAAAGAGGGTTTGGCCGGTGTGGATAACGTCACCATCTACACCTTCCTGTTCCCGCTGACCCAACTGCATCCGGATGCGATGCACAAGGCCAAGCAGGTTTGGTGCGCCCCCGACCGCCTCAAGGCGTGGCGCGATTGGATGGATAACGGCGTCAAGCCGTCCGGCGACGACGCGTGCGACACACCGATCGACCGCAACCTGGCGCTGGGCGACAAGCTCGGCGTCAACGGCACGCCGGCGCTGGTGTTCGGCAACGGCCGCCTTGTGGCGGGCGCCATCCCCAAAGCGCAGCTGGAACAGCTGCTCGACGCCAAGTAATTCCCGCCCGTTCGCCAGCCATGCACCCATGGCTGGCGATTCTCGCCTAATTGTTCCTCAGGAATGCCCGCGCGCGCCGGTCTAGAATCCGCGCACCATGGCTAGACTTGACCTGTTCATCGCCAGCATGGGGCTAGTGCCCTGGCTGCTTGGCGCCTGCTCGCTTCACCCCCCGGATGCCGCGCCCTCGACAGGGGAGAGCGCCATGTTGGCGCGCGCGCGTGAGGCCGCGCAAACGCCGGCGCCGGTCGATGGCGGGCTGCGGCGCTTGACGTTGCCCAACCGGCGGATCGGTTACTTGTCGGCCCGCGGCCGCTACCTGATCGTGTGCGACGGCGAATGCCGGCGCGCCGCCAGCCCGTCGCTATTCGCCGCCGGCATGGCGGCGGCCGGCCATCGGCACGCGTCGCTCGACGGGCTGGAGGAGGTGTTCTTGCCGCATGGCCAGATCGTGTACGCCGATCCGGCGCGGCGCGGCGTGTATTGGGGGCGCTTACTCGACGTGAGCGACGGGCGCGATCTGACCCAGGCGCATGCGGATGAGTTCGCGCGCGCGCGCTGGCAGCGGCTGATGCGCGACGCCACGCCGGCCGATGCGCATGGCGAGGGACGATTCGCCGCGGCGTTGTTGACCGGAGATGATCCGAACGCGGCCGAGCC
>Ga0213872_10000214_pt1 | contig 51205 bp, 44 predicted proteins | sample VelepicomBERX_R2_FD_160071 | JGI IMG/M metagenome (GOLD analysis project Ga0213872, IMG submission 160071) | Rhizosphere microbial communities from Vellozia epidendroides in rupestrian grasslands, the National Park of Serra do Cipo, Brazil - RX_R2 | ecosystem: Host-associated > Plants > Roots >... | reverse complement strand
GCGGCGACTGTTTGGCCGGCAGCCGCAATATCGTTTTTCGTATAGAAGTTCTGCGTTTTTCGTATAGAATTCGATAAGGCTGAGGCTTGAAACGTCCGGAGGCCCTATGAAACTCTTATTGGTTGCCCTTTCAGTCCAACTGATGGCGGCCGCCGTGAGGGTGTACGTCGCGAATACTGATGGCGCGAGCATCTCCGTTATCGATGCGTCAAGTAATTGCGTCGTCGATGAGATAGCTGTTTCCAAGAATCCTCATGCAATCATCATCTCGCCGGACAAGACTCGGTTTTATGTGCCCAGTGAGAGCCAGGACGTGCTCGATGTCATCGACCGGGCGAGCTCGAAGCGCATTGCGACCGTGCCGCTCGGCCGGAGGCCGAACAACCTGGCTATCACTCCAGACGGGAAGTACGTGTATGTCTGTATCCGGCAGGAATCGTGGGTGGAAGTCGTGGACACGAAAAACCTGCAGGTCGTAAAGAAGCTTCCGGTCGGCGGAAATCCCCACAATATCTACTTATTGCCGGACGGCACGCACATGCTTGCGACCTCAATGGGCGATAACAAGCTGACGGTCATCAACACGGTGACACAGCAACCCGAATCCGAAATTCCGCTTCCAGGTGTTCCGCGGCCCATCGCCATTGATGACGGCGGCAGGCGCCTCTACGTCCAACTCTCGAATCTCCACGGATTTATTGCGGTGGATTTTGCCACCCACGAAGTGCTGAAAAAAGTTTTATTACCTGACCCGCCTGTTGGTGCCAAGCCCCTTATCGCGGAGACCTTTTCTCATGGCATCGCGATTACTCAGAAGACTCTCTGGGTGAACAGCCTGCTCAGTAATTCGGTCTCGGTCTACTCGCTCCCGGACCTGCAGTTGCTTGCGACGATTCCCGTGGGCCGCGGCCCCGACTGGCTAACCTTTCTGCCGGACGGATCCAGGTGCTACGTATCAAATGCCGGCTCGAATAGCGTGTCAGTTATCGATGTTGCTTCCCGCAAGGAGCTACTGAGGATTCCGGTCGGCAAGATTCCTAAGCGGCTTATCTCAGTCGAACTGCCATGAATGGAACGCGCAGGGGCATTGATTGGAATCGAGATCCGGTTCGAAGTTCAGAAGGAGGATACATGTATAGGAAAAGTTCGGAAGTTTTGGTGCTGAGCTGCGCCGTTGTTTTAGGTGGCGGGGCAATCTTTGCCCAGAGTGCTTCTTCCCAAGGGGCACAAGCAACTGCAGATCAGCAGTCGTTATCCCCCATCGATCAACAGATTCAAATGCTGAGAAAGGATCTGCGGTCTCAGAGAAAACAGATCATTGCTGCGAACATGAATCTAACCGCTGAGGAGGCGGAGAAGTTCTGGCCGGTTTATGACCAGTACGTTAACGACCTGGTCAAGAACAACAATGCAAAATACGAGCTGATCAAGGAGTATGCTCAGGCCGACACAATGACCGAGCAACAGGCCGACGGACTTGCTAAAAGATGGCTTACCGTAGACGAAACCGTCATCCAACTGAGGCTCAAGTATCTTCCTAGCTTTCGCGCCGTGTTGTCGGCGAAGCAGACGGCACGGTTCTATCAACTTGACCGGCGTGTCCAGATGATGATCGACCTGCAATTGGCGAGCTCGATTCCTCTCATTGGGCCGTAGCAGTTTGTGGCACGGGGCGAAGGCGCCCCGGTCATTCAATGCTTGGGATATGCACTCATTAGTTCCCGCAACCGTGCGACCTCCGACGCCCGTCCAGGGTCGGGATGGCTTTTTTCGAACTCCTCCATGTCGCTCAGCTTGGAAAGCGCCTGTTCACGCTGCGTCCCTTCGGCGTAGAGCCGGGCCATGATGGCAAGGGCATTCCAATACTCAGGACTCTGGTCACACCGCAAGGCCGCTACTCGCTGCTCCATGTCCGCTAGAAGCTGAGCAGCTTTTGCAGGCCTGCCGGCGCGCCGGTAACAACGGACCTGGATGCTCCAGGCTCTCCAATATTCCTCGCTGAGGGCTCGAAAGCTTTCGCGCTTGTAGGCGGGACTATACCAATCAAAAGGACGGATGCGCTGCAGCCGCCATTCGTCCCAGCGGATGGCGGCAATGGACATTTCAGCAATGCGGCCGGGGTCGCCATTCTGAGAGAGGAACTGGTCCGCCTGATCCAGAAGCGGGCTTGGATCTGGAAGCGGTTGCGGATATCGCGTCAAAGTGGAGCCAGGGCAGAGCGTCAGAAATGCTTCTGTTTCCGCTCTTTCGCCTCGCTGTTCGTGAAAAGCTTCCGATGCGTAGATCTCGGCGAGCATCCGGTGGGCCGGAGCAAATTGCGGATCTTCCTTTACAATCTCAATCATGGCGTGAATCGCCTCGGGCGTATTCCGTCCAACTAAGGTGCGGGCGTACAGATATTTGTACATAAGCTCGCCGGAGTGTTCGGAATCCAGCCTTCGATATTCCTCCGTCAAGCCCCTCAGATGCCCTTCGATGCCGTAATGCTGGATCACATCCTGGTACTGCTCGTGTACGAAAAGATCGTCCGCGTGGCGGGCGCGCAGCGCGCGAAATGACGCAACGTGTTCCTCGACAACCATCACGTCCGCCACCGGAGCTGATGCAGCCTTCTGAATCTCGGCCTGGATGCTGGCGGATGATTCACAAAGCGAGGTGCACATACTGATCAATGGCGCAAAAGCAAAGAGAGCCACGATCCAGCGCATAGATGGAGACCCCTCAATCAAGTGGATGTTGGAGTGCGCTGTCCCCGCCCGCGATAGCAGGCGGCAGCTTTCCAACATCCTCGTAAGTAAAGGTGAGTAATTAGCTACAGCGAGCGCAAGAAGTTCAGGATATCCTGCTGCTGCGAGTCCGTCAGGTTGTCAAAGTTGGAAATCACTCCGTTCGCTTCCGATGCACAATTTGTGTTGCGGGACGAGGAGCGGGTGCCGCAGTTGATTCCACCGTCGCTTGCGTGGGCTTCGATTGCCGCCAGCAGGTCAGAAGTCCGGCCGTCATGCAGGAAAAACAATCGCTGTCCAACACCCCACAGCGGAGCAGTCCGGAATTGATCGGGACCTGCCAGGCCCTGGTTGATGCCGTCTGCAAGATTTGAGCCCATATGATGGAGCGCGAAATCGGAGAACGGCTGATAGGTCACGTAACTCATCCCGGTGAACGGCGACGAGGCGGTGGTGAGCGACGGAGAATGGCACAGGGCGCAACCGATGCTGTTGAACAATGCCTGGCCCCTGATCTCTGATGGTGATGCTGTGGTAGGCATGGCCGGGGCCGATAATCTCATGAAAGCCGCAAAGTTGACTATGTCCGAGGACATTTGCGAGGCCGTCCCTAGCATGCTTTGATCTGTTGGGTTGAGTATGTTGGAGCTATCTTCAGGTGTTGCATTGTAGACGCACCCGGCCGTGGCTGAGCGCTCGTTCGGGAACGCCTCGTTCGACACACCCAGCTCGACATTGTAGGCTTCGCCAGAGAAGATCAGGAGCGATTTATTCTGAGCCTTCCAGCCGAAACGTGTGACGGTGCCGTCGTTCCCGCTCGTGTTCAGCACCCCTGCAATCCCGAGTCCGGCCTTCGCGTCCTGGTTGGCGGCCAGATTGGCCTGTAATGTTGCATCCGGCGTGTTTTCAACCAGACCGAGGCCGAACGTCGGAGTTGGGATGCGGAAAATCACGTTGTGATTGGCGAGCTGAGTGGCGAAGTCCGGTTGCGAAAGCTGGCAACCGTTCGCGTCTGTGCGTCCCTGGATAGTAAACAAGCCGTGCACACCGCCATCCAGGTTGCGCTGATTCGGTCCGGTGACGAAGCGTGCTTCTCGCACGGGACCTTGGGCCGTGATGAAACTCGGAACGGTGTTTGCTGCGCCATTGAGCGTTGCCAGCGCCACCTGCGGGTTAGGAACCGGATTTTGCGGGCTGGTAAGGCCGGGGCTGCTGCCGCCCACGGCTGGTTGTGAATGGCACATCGCGCAACTGTTGCCGTTGAAGGTAGGTCCTAAGCCAACGCCAGATTCACCAGGTACGGTGCCGGATACAGAATCGACTTCCTGAAAGCGCTGGAGGGCCTGTGTGAAGAATGCCTGCTCAGAAGCATTCAACTTGGAATAATAACCACCTGCCCCGGCGCTACCCCCGCGCGGACCGGGATCGGTTTGAGCGCATAGATTCAAGCTGATTGAAACGATAACACCGCAAGTAAATTTGAACGCACCTGTGCGCTGATGCTGAAATACCATTCAGCCTCCTTTCATAAATTCATTTGCACCTCTGTAAATACCTCAATAACTAGCTCCTGCCAGCTAAGGTTTTCTGAATAGGCCGATAAAAAAGTGTTTTCAACGGTAACACGGCTCTGCGAGGTATTCAACAGAAAGCGTCACTGGGAAAAGCTCTATATCGAGCCCCCGCAGGAACCGCGCCGAATTCGAGCCCAAGATGGTTGCGGATTAGTGCGTATAAGATAGTCTCCGGTTCGAGATGCTGCGGAACATACTGCTCGGAACAGTTCTTTTTGTAATCGCCGCGGCGGCACAACGATATACGCTGGGCCCGGATTCACAGGCTCACGAGGGCGTGGCGCGTGGGAAGGTTCAGAAGTTTACCTGGACCAGTTCGGGAGGCATTTTTCCGGGCACGGAACGGGACTATTGGGTGTATGTGCCGGCGCAGTACACACCGGCTAAGCCCGCCTGCCTCATGGTGTTTCAGGATGGCGGTAGCTACGTGAAGGAAGACGGCGACTGGCGAGTCCCTATTGTTTTCGACAATCTTATCCAGCAAGGCGAAATGCCGGTTACTATCGGCGTCTTCGTTAATCCAGGGGTGTTGCCGAAAGGCACAGGCGAACTGTCTCCCCTGTTCAATCGAAGCTTCGAATACGATTCGATGGACGACCGTTATGCGCGGTTTCTCATTGACGAGCTTCTACCCGAAATAAAGAAACACTGGAATATCTCCGATAACCCGAACGATCGCGGTATCGCTGGTTTGAGTTCCGGTGGCATTGCCGCCTTCACAGCCGCAATGTTGAGGCCGGATGCATTCGCTCGTGTGCTTTCGTTCATCGGAAGCTACGCGGATCTCCGGGGCGGTGATATATGGCCCGATCTGGTGCGAAAGATGGAACCCGCGCCGTTAAGAGTGTTTCTGCAGGACGGCGATCACGACGTGAATATCTTCGCGGGGAACTGGTGGTTGAGCAATCAGGCCATGGCGAGCGCTCTCGAATATCGCGGTTATGAATTAAAGGTTGTCACCGGTACTGAAGGCCATAATGGCAAGCAAGGCGGGGCCATTTTGCCGGATGCTCTGCGATGGCTGTGGCAGAACTGGCCAAGTCCCGTTAAGAAACCGAACATTGCTACAGCCGGTAATTTCGCCGATGTCAGCAAAATCGTCGATCCCTCTTCGGGTTGGGAAATCGTGGGCGAAGGCTACGGTTTCACCGAAGGCCCCGCGGTAGATGGCCAGGGCAACGTTTTCTTCGTCGATGTTAAGGCGAGCCGAATCTATAAGGTCGATGCGGCTACCGGCAAAGTGAGCCTGTTCCGTGAAAACGCCGGCGGAGCAAGCGGCTTGATGTTCGGCCGCGACGGGCGCCTGTACGCTGCGGAAAACGGAGCCAAACGCATTGTTGCGTTCGACCCTGATGGGAAAGAGACCGTGTTGGCGGAAAATGTCGGTTCAAACGATCTGGCCGTTTCTACCCGGGGCGACGTATATTTCACCGACCCGTCGACGCACCACGTCTGGTTAATTGATGCAAACGGCAATAAGCGTTCCGTTAATGATGGGCTGCAGTTTCCGAACGGTATTCGTTTCACGGCCGACGAGCGCATGCTGATGGTCGCAGACAGCGCCACGCGCTGGGTCTGGTCGTTTCAATTGCAACCCGACGGTTCGCTCGCGAACGGCGAGCCGTTTTACAAGCTTGAACTGCCGCTGGCCGGCGACGGCAAATTGGTGAACTCCTGGGCCGACGGGATGACGTTCGATACGGACGGATACCTCTATGTCGCGACCAAATCGGGGATTCAGATTTGCGATCAGCCAGGGCGCGTCTTTGCAATCCTGCGCAAGCCTTCGGCGGCGGATCCTTCGAATGTGGTGTTCGGCGGGACGGATTTCCAGACGTTATATGTAACGGCTAAGGATAAGGTCTATCGGCGCCGTCTGTTGCATCGCGGATACCTGCCATGGCAGGCTCCGCAGTGGCCGCGGCCGCAGTTGTAAGTGCGTCGGGTCCTGCCTAACGAAGTGCGGCGCCGATCTTATCGAACGGAACCCCGCCTTCCAGATGGATACGAAAGCTGAGGACGGAAACCGGCCCGCGGACGAGGTTATAGCCCGGATCGTTGATGTGCTGCCAGTCCACTCCGGCGGAGAGTCCTCCCCAGATGTGGAAGTTATAGAACGTCTCGAAGATTTTTTCGAACCCATAGCTCAAATTGCCGTCTCCGAGGATAAAACCCAGGCCACCAAGCTGCAGATAGCGCGCATGGGCTCCGCTAATTCCGTTAACAAGGAAAGCCTCACCCAGCTTGTCGTTCGGCCTGTGCCACAATTTTCCATAGAGTATTGTCCCGAAGGACGCAGAGCGATCGGCCTCGGTATAGGCGAAGTCTTCGTTTCGTCCGTCATTCCAACCCACGCGGCCGTACGCTTCCCAGTCCTTGGTAATGTACTGCTCAACATTGAGGCCGAAGCCGAGCTTGGTGCGTCCCTGCTTGGCGTAGGCGGTGATTTCCGGGGTGGGGGTCTGGCCCGACGTGTAGCCATTCACCGCCTCGCGGTAGTTACCCATGTCCGCCCGATTAAGGTAACTCAAGAACCGGATGACCGTTGGACGTTTCTTCGAGATAGTAGGGTGAAATTCGAATTCGAGATTTGTACCGCCTGCCCGCGCGATATTCCAATCCAAGGTAAGGCCATTGGCTACAGTGGGCATTAACAACTCGGCCAATCGAATAGCGCCCCATCGGTCGTCATACTCCATGTAAAGGCCATACGTATATCCGCGAGTATCGGCCGCATAGTCGAATGCCGCGTTGTTGTCCGCGGCCCAATTCATGAATTGTGTGTGACTATCGCTTCCCACCGTATTCACGTCGAAGAAGTCAGCCGTGCTCATCTTGCCAAGGCGGAATTCCAGCCTGCGTGTGGGTAGAGAGGAAAATAGGGAAAGCGGGCTTCGCGTCGCGTCTTCCGTTTCGTCGCCGAGCGGCACAACCCAATGCAGCATGACGCGAGCGACATACGGATCAGCACTAAGCGACGGGTTCCTCACTACATCCAGATTGGTGAAGCCGGCGAGGCCTAAGGCATTGCTGAGGCCGGCCCCGCCAGCGCTCTCTACATCCGCCAGGATCTCGAGATGCCGGGTTATCTCGAACCCTGTGTAGAGGGTGAGGACACGCGAGGTGGCGTGTTCTTTTACATTCAGGAAACTATTCGGACCGCTGTATTGCGCGTAGAAAGATCCGTGATCTTGGCGGATAAAATTCGCTTGGCCGGATACCCAGAAGCGGTTCCAGAAGGATTCCTCCGGAGCGGTTGGTTGCGGGGGGGCTCCGTCGGTTGGTGTCGCATCCTGCGCGTAAGCTGCGCTCGAAAAGAGGACGGCGAAGATGGCGGCGATCAAGCGCAAACCTTATCGTCCGAACTTACCGTCAGCACTGTCAATGTGGAGAGGTCTAGTAGCGGTATTTTTAACCAGACTGTCATGCTCCAGCGACTGCCGGCAGTGTCAGTATAGTTGCTTGGCGCCTTGCTCCCATAGAGCCCGATCTCGCTCGAAGCTTCGCGGCAGTGTGCTCCTCTTCTGCTGTTTGATCGGGTTGGGACAGATAGAAGCACAGAATCCACCCGCCTTCCCCCATCGGATCTACGTCGGTGACTTTGGCGGGAAATCTGAAGCGAGCGCCATAAAGACCGCGGTGAGAAACGAACTTCAAAAATCGAAGGTTTTTGAAATGGTCGAGTCACCGGCCGATGCCGATGCCGTTCTGGCTGGGGACGCGGAGGTGTATGTGCTCGGCTATTACAGCCTGTACGCACGCGCCGGAAGGTCTCCTGCCAATGGCAACCCTGTGTATGGCGGATACACCTCCGTAGAGTTGAAGAGTCATTCAGGAGAGACAGTGTGGTCTTACCTGTCAACATTGCGCTCAGGATCGACCGATCCGGCGCGCGATATCTCGCGAGATATCGCACGGCATTTGATCGCAGTGGCTTTCCCAAATAGGAAAACGGAACGATGAGGGCTGTCTTATGTGTCATGGCCGCGTTGACGCTTACCTTTGTGCCGGCGCAAGCCCAAACCGACGCTCTGACGGGCGCCGGTGGAACCTTCCCCGCGCCCATCTACCGGAAGTGGATCGGGTCTTTTGAGGAACGCAATCCAGGACTGCCGATCACGTACCAGGCTGTCGGTTCCGAAGCAGGCATCCAAGCGCTGGAGCGAGGAGAGGTGGATTTCGCGGCTTCCGATTTCCCCCCGGGTCGGGGAATGCAGAACGAATTCGCGATGCGCTTAATTCCCACGGTGGTGGGAGCCGCCGTGCCGGCCTACAATATCCCGAATCTACATCGTGACTTGCGCTTCACACCGGAGCTGCTGGCGAAGATCTATCTCGGAAAAGTTACCAGGTGGAACGATCCACAAATCAAAGCGTTGAATCATGAGGCACGGCTGCCGCAGGAAAACATTGTGGTAATTCATCGACTGGATGGCAGCGGTACGAGTTACGTCTGGACCGAGTTTCTTTCTCAGGCGAGCGTGGAATGGCGGGAGAAAGTGGGTGCAAGCATCACGCCTCAATGGCCCACGGGACAGGCCGCAGACGGCAACAACGGCGTGGCGGATTTGATCGCGCGCACGCCCTACTCGATTGGTTACGTCGAATTCATCTACGCCCTGCAACACCGCCTTGACTACGGTCTTGTGAGGAATCGAGCCGGTAACTTCGTTCCGGCCGATATCGACACGCTTACTGCGGCTGCTTCCGGAGCGCAGCCGGACAGTAGTGGCCGAATTTCGATTGTCAATCCGTCCGGTCCGAACGCTTATCCCATCGCCTCGTTTACCTGGCTCCTGGTTCCGGCGAAAATCGCGCCAGCGAAACGGCAACGGCTGGCATCGTTCCTCGATTGGGCGCTCTCTTCCGGACAGCGCGAGGCGGCGGCGCTGGGTTACGTTGCCTTGCCGGCCGAAATCGCGGAACGCGCACGGGCGCTGGCCGTCCGCCTGTTGCAGTAGTAAACGAGCCTTCGGCATCGAATGTCACACGCCGAGCTTTTCTTTTAGTGTTTTGACGCGATCCCGCGCCACGGTCAGTTCTGTGTCCTTGCCATCCTGGATCCGCACCATCATACGTTCCGAGAACCACGAGTACAGTTCTTTGACGTAATCCACGTTCAAAATTGTCGAACGATGAATCCGCACGAATTTCGCAGGATCCAAAGTCTGCTCCAGTTCGGTGATGGTGTAATCTACAACGAAATCTTTCTTTGGGGTGGAAGCGTAAGTCAGTTTGTCATTCGCATAAAAGTGCGTTACACGCGCGACGTCTACAAACTCGATCCGCTCTCCCAACTTCGAAGGCAGACGTGCGGGATACCCGCGCTTTCGGGGTATCGCGGCAGCAAGATCCTCGAGCAATTTCTCAAGTTGCGGCCTGGGTTCGATGCCACGGTGCATCCGTTCCACCTTCGCCAGTGCACGATCTAGCCTCTCTGCGCTGATCGGTTTCAGTAGGTAATCCACCGAGTGGACTTCAAAGGCCTGCAGGGCGTACTGCGAATAAGCTGTTGTGAAAATGACCAGCGGCTGTGGTTCTATTTGCGACAGCATCTGAAACCCGGAGATGTCGGGCATCTCGATATCGGTGAACAGTACGTCGCATGGGTTCTGGCGTAGATGCTCCACGGCTTGCACAGGATCGGAACTGGAGCCCGTGATCTCCACTTTGCCGCTCTCTTCGAGCAGCCGGGCGAGGCGCTTCAGCGCAAGCGGCTCATCGTCAACCAGGTAAGCGCGGAGCACACTCATAACCGAACAGCCGCGTCATTAGACTCAACCGGATGCGCCGGCGCCGGCTTCTGCGATTCCGTGACGAATGGCATCTGGATCGTTACCAAGGCACCGCTACCTTCACTTGTCACGTTCACGCTCCCCTTAGGGCCGAAGAGAGTCGTCAATCTTTCCTGCAGATTGTTCAGCCCATGTCCTGCGGGTAATGCCGTGTTTGGAAAGCCTGGGCCGTCATCGCGTACCTGCAGGATGAGCAGCCCGCCGGACGCCCGTGCAAAGATTTCGATCGTGGCGCCTTGCCGCCGCGGGCTCACTGCATATTTCACGCTGTTTTCCACCAGAGTCTGCAGCGACAGCGGTGGCACCGCCGCTTGTAATACTGCATCGGGGACCACAATTTCGTATCGGAGCCGATCTCCAAAGCGCGCCTTCTCAATCTCGAGATAGTCTTCCACAATGCGCAGTTCCCGTTCGAGCCGCACAAGGCCGCGCTGGGCCGAATCAAGCGAAAACCGCAGCAGGTCGGCCATCTGGTTCAACATCCGTTCCGCCCGCTGCGGCTCATCGTGAATCAGCGACGAAACAGAGTTAATCGTGTTGAAAAGAAAATGCGGATGAATGCGCGATTCAAGCGAGGACAACCGCGCCTCGGTTGCGAGCTTAAGCGCCCGCTCACGCTCCAGTTCTTTCGCCTTCAGTTGTGTTTCCGTAATGCGCATTTGCGTTTTGTATCGCTCGTACATCGTCAGCAACGCAACACAGAACACGGAAAGAACCACGCCGATTCTGAATGACCCGACAAAGCAGGTCCAGTATGCATAGTTACGGCCATAGACGGCCAGCAGCACCAGTCCGGCCGCCAGGCATCCCAGGGCGGTCCCGGCGACGATCAGCGCAGCCCGGATTGTCCAGCGCAGCCCTGTGTTTAATCTCGACAGGGCGACCCAGGTTCCTGAGAGTAATAGCGTGAGCATGCTGCCGATCGAGAGTGCGTACACCATGGCTACGAGGTAATCCACCCCTAGCTGGCGCCAGCTCATTTGAGCATTGAATCCCCATTCCAGAATCGGCACGGCAAGCGAAACCAGGATGCTGGCAAGCAGCATCCGCTGAATCCAGACCGCCTTTGTGCTACACATTCGAATCTCCTTCAACGTATCCCAGCCAGCCCGTAGTTGGGTTACAGCTTGACGATAAGGCCGGAAGTGGCAAAAAATCGCGAGTTCGCGACGAAACGCGGCCGGAAGCCGACAGAACGGGCGGGGATAAGGATGGAGCAGGGATTAAAATCCCTATCAGCCCACGAAATCGAGGAATCGCGCTTGACCACAAAACTGTTACCGTTTGCCCTAGCATTCGCGTTGGCCGCGTGCGCCGCCGAACCTGTCCACGTCACCGCTGAACGGCTGTCCAGCAATCCGTTGCTGCGGCCTGGAGGCCAACCTTGGAACGAACTGGGGCTTTTCAATCCCACCGCAATCAAGATGGGCGAGAAAACTGTGCTGCTCTTCCGGGCGCAAGACAAGCAGCAGACCTCCCGTATCGGTTACGCCGAAAGCTCTGATGGCCTTCATTTCACAGTTCGCCCGGAGCCCGTTCTTTCGCCCGAAACCCATTACGAGAAGGGCGGCGGCCTCGAAGACCCACGCGTTGTGCGTATCAATGGTATCTACTATCTCACTTACACCGGCTATAACCTGCACGACGCGCAGCTCTGCCTTGCCACTTCAACCGATCTGATCCATTGGCAGCGGCGTGGCGTCATCCTGCCCGCCTATCACGGCACGTGGAACATGAAATGGACCAAGTCGGGTGCGATCGTTCCGGAGAAGATCAACGGCAAATGGTGGATGTATTATCTGGGTACCCGCACCGACGCGGACGGAAAAGACCGCGACTACATGGGCCTGGCGTCTTCCGACGATCTTCTTCATTGGGCCGATGCGACCGACAAGCCCGTTCTCGATCGCCGGGCCGGTGCGTTCGACTCCAGGGTGATGGAACCGGGTCCGGCGCCTTTCCTTACCGGCGCCGGCATCCTGCTTCTCTATAACGGGGCAGACGACAATCTCGTTTACGGTCCCGGTTGGGTGCTCTTCGATCTGAATGATCCCCGCCGCGTGCTCGCCCGCGCCGATCATCCGTTCATTTTGCCGGCTCTCGAATGGGAAAAAGTCGGCAACGTTCCCAACGTTATTTTCCTGGAGGGCGCTGTCCAAGTCTCGAGTGCCCATGACAGCGTCGAGCTGACCGGATATTATGGCGGCGCCGACAAATATGTCGGCGGAATGCGGATCCATGTTACCTCTGCTGTGGACAGCCGTTCCGCCAAACCTAAACAGATACCTTTCGCCGAAAACTGGAACGCCAGATAAGGGGTTTTCCGGCACTGGATGGGGTTGCCATGCTCGGTATGAGTATAGCCATAGCAAATATAGCCACTATGGATATACTGATTGTATGGGCGAACTTGAATTGGATGCGGAAGCGCTGCTGCCCCTACTCCCGGCCACCTTTCATATCCTCCTGAGCGTTGCTGATGAAGATCGTCACGGCTACGGCATCATTCAGGATGTTGCTGCGCGAACCCGAGGCGAACTGAAACTCAGTGCCGGCACTTTATACCGTTCCATTCAGCGGATGCTGGAGCAGGGATTGCTGGTTGAAACGCGAGAACGCCCGGATCCGGCGTTGGACGATGAACGCCGCCGATATTACCGGATCACGCCGTTCGGGCGCGTTGTTGCACATGCCGAAACTGGCAGGCTGGCGCAGCTCATAAAGTTGGCGCGCGCACGCGGGTTCGCGCCAGGGAGGGTGTAATGACCTTCTACCGGGTTCTTTTGCTTCTGTACCCGGCGGCGTTCCGCGCGCAATACGGTGAAGAGTTCTGCGCGCTATTCGCCCGGCGCATGCACGATGCTTCGAGCCGATTTGCCTTCACGCTTCTTTGGCTGGAAACCCTAATCGATGTCCCGCTGACCGCGGCCCAAATCCACTGGGACATCTTGCTGCAAGACTTGCGCTACACCCGGCGCGTTCTTCGGCGCTCACCCGGCTTCGCCATTACCGCCATCACTGTAACCGCGCTAGGCATTGGGGCGACGACGGCGGCCTACACTGTCACGGACCACGTTCTTCTGCGGCCCCTGCCGTTCCCCGATTCAGATCGCCTCGTCAAGCTTTGGGAAGACATGTCGCCCGGCAACTACAAGGAAATGGAGCCGTCTCCCGCCAACTACCGCGACTGGAAGAGGATGAACAAGTCTTTCAGTGCGATGGTGGCATCGACGGGGCTATCCGTCAGCATGGTCGGCGTGGGACAGCCGGAGCAGATAGAAGGAGCTTCCGTCACAACAGACCTCTTTCCGATGCTTGGTGCACAACCGCTGCTTGGCCGGCTGTTTGTTCCGGAAGATGACCGGCCGGGCGCCACTGGGAACTGTAGTGCTTAGTTACGGCCTCTGGCAACAACGCTTCGCAGGAGATGCAAATGTCCTCGGCAGGCGCATCCTCCTCGATGGTGCTCCCTACGTCGTGATCGGCGTCTTGAGGAACTTTGATTATCCCCAGCGAACCGTGGAACTTTGGACCACGATGCGCTTTGCGAACGCTGATTACCAAGAGCGTAATAACAACTATCTGCGCGTCATTGCCAAACTGCGTCCTGGCGTGTCCGTCGAGCAGGCACGCTCGGAGATGCGAATTATCTCTGACCGTCTGAAGCGCCAGTATCCCAAAGACAACGCGCACGTGGGAGTTACGATCAATGGACTTCGCGATGAAATTTCTGATCGTTCCCGCCTGATGTTGTTTGCGCTCCTTGGCGCTTCGTTCTGTGTTCTGTTGATCGCGTGCACCAATCTCGCGAACCTGCTGCTGGCACGCGACCTGGCCCGGCGAAAGGAAGTGGCCGTGCGGAATGCCCTGGGCGCGGGGCGCGAACGCCTTGTTCGCCAGATGCTGACCGAAAGCCTCGCCATTGCCATCTTGGGTGGTCTGCTGGGCGTTCTGATTGCGGCGGCAGCCGTTCCGCTGCTCTCCAGACTCGTCCCGAACGCTCTTCCTTTAGCCGAAACACCCACGATTGACTCACACATTCTGCTCTTCTCGCTATGCCTCACCGCGATCACGGGTATTTGTTTTGGCGTGATTCCGGCGGTTCGTGTGGCGGCTGAGGCAAGCGCACCCGGACTGCAGGAAGGCTCCCGCCAGGGAGTTGGCGGAAGAAAAGAGCGCCTCCGGTCGATCCTTGTGGTCGCAGAGGTCGCCATCTCGCTGATCCTCTTAGTTTCCTCTGGCCTGCTGCTGCGCGCGCTATGGCGCCTGCAGCAAGTAAATCCCGGCTTTGAGGCGCATAACGTGTTAACGATGCGAATGGCACTCCCTATGCCAAAGTACGAGCCGACCGCACGACGAACGCAGTTTTACACCGCGGTCTTATCGAAGATACGCGAGCTGCCCGGAGTTTCCGGTGCCGGATACACGAGCTTTCTGCCGATAATCCATCAAGGCGGCATCTGGCCGGTCACCATCGCGGGCCAGCCAAAGAATATCGATCGCGCATTCCATCAAGCCAGCCTGCGTTTCGTCACTCCGGGATTCCTCGAAACGATGCAGATTCCGCTTCTTCGCGGTCGCCTGGTTCAGGAGTCGGACACAGACAAAACACAGACCGTCGCCGTTGTCAGCAATTCATTTGTTACTCAATATTGGCCCAATCAGGACCCCATCGGCCGGCAGTTCGATTTTGCTCTTGACGTGCGCACGATCGTGGGTGTGGTTGGTGATGTCCGCGTCCGGGGAATCGAAAGAATCAGCGAACCGCAGGTGTATCTTCCTTACAAGCAGGTTCAGGATGGCAATCTCCCGTGGTATGCGCCGAAGGATCTAGTGGTTCGCTACAGCGGTGATAGCGCGAAACTTCTGCCTGCGATCCGCCGCATCGTCGCTGAGGCGGATGCCGAACAACCCATCTCTTCGGTTCAGACTCTTTCAGAGATCGTCGAGGCGGAAACTACCCCGCGGTTGATCCAGCTTCGCGTGCTCGGCGGCTTCGCCTTCATTGCGATTCTTCTTGCCGGAACCGGCATACATGGCCTGCTCTCGTTTACCGTCACGAACCGCTCGCAGGAGATCGGTGTTCGCATTGCGGTCGGGGCTCAGCGATCCGACGTTCTCGGAATGGTACTTCGCGAAAGCGCCTTCCTCGCTCTTGCCGGAATCGTAGTAGGTGTTGTTTTTGCGTACGCCGCCGGCCGTACACTGCAATCGCTTCTCGCGGGCGTGCCTCCGGTCGACGGGCCGGCGTACGCCGCCGCCGTGACACTGGCTTTGTGCATGATTTTGGTGGGAAGCGTCTGGCCGGCTCTGCGCGCGCTGCGCATTGATCCCATCGCGGCGATTCGAGTGGAGTAGCTTAGCGCGCAGGCGGTACGCTACTTCTCGCTGTCAAGTGCGCTCATCTGTTCCTCGCCGTAGCGAGTTCCGGCAACGGCTGTCGCCGGGATTGCTTCTTCTATGCGTGCCAGATCTTCCGGCGATAACTGTACTTGCAGAGCTGCCAGCGATTCCTCTAATTGCGCCCGCTTTCGTGCTCCAATCACCGGAATGATGTTGTTGCCCTTGGCCAGCACCCAGGCTATCGCCTGCTGCGTCGCAGTGGCGCCTTTCTCAAAGGCAATTGCTTTCAGCGTGTCCACGAGCCGCTGATTCTGGGCGAGGTTTTCGCCGCGAAAACGCGGTAGATGCGCGCGGTAGTCGCCTTTGCCCGAGGGTTGCGAACCGCTCAGCAACCCCCGCGAAAGCACGCCGTAGGCGGTCACAGCGATGCCTAGTTCCTTCAGCACCGGAAATATCTTATTCTCTGCCCTTCGGCTCACCAGCGAATATTCAATCTGCAAATCACAGATCGGGTGCACCGTCTGCGCTCGCCGTATCGTCTCCGATCCTACTTCCGACAGTCCGATGTACCGCACATAACCCGCCTTGATAAGGTCGGCTATTGCCCCCACGGTGTCTTCAATCGGAACATTCGCATCCAGCCGCGCCGGACGATAGATGTCGACGTAGTCTGTGCCGAGCCGATTGAGGCTGTAAGCGAGAAAGTTTTTCACCGCCGCAGGCCGCCCATCGAAGCCGGCCCATTCTCCACCAGGCCCGCGCATCGAGCGTTTGGCGGGGAAGTGTTGCAACGTTGTATTCTGTGCACAAACAGCCAATGCTGTTGAAAAGCTCCTTCTGGCTCGAGTCACCCTGCCAGCCTTCTGCAGGAACTTTGTTGTTGGAGCTTCGAGCGGCTGTTCGCCGGGCGCATCTATCGCTTACTGGCTCGTGGCTTTCAAAATCCGCAGCACTGAACGTATCGTGCTCCAACTGCGTGTTGTCACCGAGACCCCGAAGAGTTCATCGATCTGGCCGAGGTACCCGATCGTTCTCATGTGACGCCGGTACACTCCAAAGAGAAGTCGCTCTTTCCAACCAATAATCTGAACAAAGGGTTCGCCACTTTGCGGGATGGCAATCGGAAGCGAGAGCTTGTGGCGACTGGTTTTCGACAAGATGCTCACAAATCGAACAACATCCTGGCGCGGTGGCTCAGGTCCAAACGGATTCTCGCTCTCCAATCGAAGAAGATCCCTGTGGTCGCAGAAAGCGATTTTCGCTTCAAACGGCAGCCTCCGCCGCAATTCCGCAAGAAACTTTGTGCGAGAGCCAGGCTTTCGAACAATAAAAGTACCTGCAGCGCCGACATTCACGACATCATAGGCGCCGAGTTCTCTTGCGAGCGCACTTGGACGAAAAGTCCTGTGCCCGCCAACGTTGATACCTCGGAAGAAAACAATCAGAGCCATACACGTGTGAACTTTCCGGCTGGATGGAATTTCAGGTAAGGACGCGCAGCACCACCAGCGTCATATCGTCGTGCTGCGCAGCGCCGGCGGCGAACGCCTCCGCGGCTGCCAGTATCCGGGTCATCACTTCAAAGGCAGGCAGCCCCTGGCAGGTCTTCGCGAACTCGATCAATCTCTCCTCGCCCCATTCTTCGTCGCGACCGTTCATCGATTCAGATACTCCGTCCGTGAAAAGCACCGCGAGATCCCCAACCACAAGAGGAAAGGACTCTTGCTCATAGCGCTGAGGTAGAAGGCCGATCACCGGCCCCCCGGTCTCCAGTCGCAAGACCTGGCAGCCCAAAGCAGATTTGCGCAGGATCAGAGGTGGATTGTGACCCGCGTTGACATAGCAAAGCCGGTGGCTGCGAGGATCGTACTCAGCGTAGAAAAGCGTTGCGTAGCGATTTGCCGAGGATGCCTCGTACATCAGGCTGTTGACTCGCCTCATCAACTCCGCTAGGTCATGACCAACCGAAGCCTGGCTGCGCAAGGACGCTTCAAGACTAGCCATCATAAGCGCCGCGCCGATCCCCTTGCCCGATACGTCTCCCACCGCGACCCCAAGCCTGCCTTCCGGCAACTCCAGAAAATCGTAGTAGTCGCCCCCTACCTCTCGCGCCGGCCGGCAGCGCCCGCAGTAATCCAGTCCCGGTATAGACGGAAGACGCTGGGGAAAGAAGTGCTCCTGCACTTCCTGCGCGATTTCCAGCTCGCGATTCAAGCGCTCCCGCTGCGCCAGTTCTCGACCAATGGCCGCAGTTAATCGCGCAACCTCCAGCGCCAAAGCCGTCTGCTCCGCCGATCTCGTATCCAGCCCTTTGAGCGCCCGCGCGATAGCGCGATGTGTGAACTCGTCCGTCTCAATTTCCTGCCATGCAATGAGGTGTGGGGCCAGACGCTCCCTGTCTCGATGGTTCCTTAATGCTGTAGCGACAACTTGCCGCAGGCGGCCATCTGCCGGCGAAGAGATGCTCCCAAGGAATTGGTCGAGCGCTGGCCCGCCGGAATCGAGAAGCTGCAGAAATATCCGGCGGGTTTCGCGCGGGTCCTCTACCACCAGGTGGCGGAGCCTCTCGTAAAGAATCTCAGGCGCTTCCATAGCGCTTCGACCGCAGTTCGAACGCCTCTCTTCCGCCTTCCAGCAGGTCAATGATCTGTTCCCGGCATTGATCCACTGTTCCGGACTTCTCAACGGCTCCAATCCGGCCATCTGAGTTCATCACGAGTACAAGGTCCGCTTCAGCCAATACCGGGATGTTCGCATTGTGAGTGATGAAGATCATTTGCCGGCGTCTCTTTAACCGCTGCACCGCGTTCACTACCGTCTCAAAAATAAAGTGGTTGTCTAGGTTATCCTCTGGCTGATCAATAATCAGCGGGCTATCTCTTCTTGCCAAAAGTATAGGCAGTAGTGCCGTGCACTTCTGCCCACGAGAAAGATCGGACGCGTCCTTAAAATTAGGCTTTCCTGTCGATGAGACATTCAACTCGATGCCAATTCTATCCTCGATTGCAATCACCTCGAGAGCGAGCGGATCGACGCTATCGCGAAACGAATCCAGTATCTTGCGCGAACGCTCGGCTCCGAAGCTGGTAAGCTCTTCGAAGGAGTCGCAGTCATTGGTTTGAATGAGCTGCGCGAGTTGCTCGGGCCTGAGCTGCATTATGGTCGCGATAATCTCCTCGTGATTCCGAACCCTTGCGCCGCGCAGGCCGTCCACCAGCATTTGCTGGTATGCCAGATGGTCGGCATTTCGCATGATTCGGATGCGCACACGGTCACCGGCTTCGCGCTGGAGTTCAGAGGCGACCTCCTCACGCATTGCCGAAATTTGATCCCGCATTAAAATGTAGTCGGTTTTAAGCGATTTCCGCTTCTCGAGCAATGCTTTCAACTCGGCGTTGAGTTGTAACCGCTGTTCTTCCAGCGCTTGAACTCTGGCGACTTGCTGCTCAAGGGTCGCACGCTCTCGAGCATGTTCGCTCGCCGCTTGATTTAGCGCTGTCAACCTCGCCAGCTCGCCCGCATGGCTCGTATGAGCCTCTGCGATGCTTTGGCGGGCCTCGGCCACGGTCTTCAGGGCTTTGTGAATCTGACCGGTAATTGCTGATGCATGTTCTTCAACTGTGCCCAAAGACGCTGCCAGCAGATCGTCATATCGGCGTAGGATGCCTACATTTGCGGAATGCTCCTCCGCAAGGCGCTCCTTGAACGCCACTTGCGCCTCTCTCCGTAGTTGGTCCACGGTTCGTTCTAGCGCTCTGAGATCTCGATCGGTACTATCTAACTTGGCGTTTTCGCGTTGATTGACCTGTTGCTGGCGGGAAAGTCGGACAAAGTCTGCCGACGGTTCCTGCTCTGAAGGCGCTAGAGCGTTGAGGCGCGCCCGGGCGTCACCGAGTTCTTCAATCTGCTCCGTCAGGTCTTGAATCGTTCGCTGCGCCGTCCTGATGCGGTCGGCATTGGTATCCAGTGCGCGCGCACTCTCAGCCAGTGATAAGTGAATCGTGCGCATTTGTTCGCTACGCAGCTCGTCCAGGAGATTGCGACGTTTCTCGCCGAGAACCTCGTCCGCTATTGCCTCAATTTCGGGGCTGCTATAGGCGTCCAGCGGCAGAAACGTGCCTCGATCCAGATCAACCGTGTTGATCGTCCTTCCGTCCGAGGTCAGAAGCACCGGTTGCTGTTTGAGGCTCCTCTTGATCGTGTAGCGATTCGACCCTTCGGCAACAGCTGAAACGGTTACCAGGGCGCCGCCCGCAAGATTCGCTTGAATGAGGTCAGCACACTGCCTGGGTGCCGCTGAGATGCCACGGACCGCAAACCTTAATGCTTCGGCAAGGGTCGATTTCCCACTCCCGCGTGGCCCAATAATGCAGGTCAGGCCACGCGGGATATTGACGCTCAAACCGGGCAAAAACCCGCCAGTAATCTCGATCTTTTCAACGAGCCACATACGTCCAGTCTCTACCGCGCGTGAAAATTGAGCAGTATAGCTATCGTCACAACTTGCAATTTAATACGTTCGTGATGAGCAACGTTGCCGTAAACAGCCCGGCCAGCACGGCCAAAAAAGCAAAAGGTTTTTTTCGATGAAGCCGGAAGCATATGGGTGGCCCCGTGAGTCTGTTCGCAGTTGCGGACACTGTACGTGGGCTGCGCTCAATTCGCGAAGACGATCACGAACGCTGATATACTTTGGACTTTATCCGCTACAAGAGAGCGACGCAAGGCAACGCCAGGATCGTTCGTCGCATCGCCGACGAAGTGATCACCCAAGGCAAAATGGAATCGGCGCGGGTTGATGATGCAACTCGGTGTGTTTCCGGCGCTAAGGCGTAATGGACCGGTCAAAATCTCGTGCCTGAGCTGAATAAAGGAGTTGGAGATCCGGTAAGTCGAGGTCTCTGCGGATGAACAATCACGCGGAACTGCCGCAGCTATGTAGCAGGGAATCGGTACGAGTGCTTTATCAGATCTCCGTCGCGTCAGCCTTGGTCATCGCTCTTCGTGAATTCGCACCAACCCGCCCAGTACGCCCACATAGGCCGTCTTCCCATCCGGACCGAGATAAACGCCGGAATAGTTGCTGTTATAGAGAATCCCTGTGCCGGCGAGTCTCTTGTACACGGTCCGCCCGGTGCGGAAATCAATCGCGGTGAAATACCACGCGTCCGTTGCATCCGGACCCGCGTCCTTGGTGTAGGTGTATTCGAGGCCTGTCGCTAACGAGACCTGAGAAACCACGTTCGGCACGATTTCCTCACTTGTCCATACTATGTTGCAGCTATCGTTATCGTCATCAAGGTCAATGCGAGTAATTCCAGGTTCGGTGGTTCCGCCGAATACAGTTGACAGAAGACTGCGATAACCGAAATTGTTTTCGACGCTAATCGACCGGTTTGTCGCAATCAGCGAATTCTCCGTCGCGCTCGCGAACGGCTGAAACACAGGCACTTCGCAGACCAGGCGAGGCTTATGGATCTTGGCGCCGCGCCGGTAAACTAGGACGTGCATCTGCGGGCTGGCATTATCCGTAATCGTGATAAACCCTGTACCCATCAGGGTCGGGGTAGTCCCGGATCCCTGCTGGATCTGCCCGGGCTTGATTCTCACTCCCCGGTCATACTTTTCGTGCCAGGTCAGCAGAGGCGTTCCATCGGCGGCGGCATCGAAGCGATACAGTTGATGATCCGAAACAATAAACACGCCTCCTCTCGACGGGTCGGGATCAACTGCAAACGACTTCGAAATGGATTCTCCGCTGGGCAGCGTGTACACCTTCGCTGTGCAGTGCGTGTCGTTATTCGGATCCGGCCGCGCTGTACCGACCAGCGCGGGCTCTTCGGACGGATCGTCGCCCCCGCTCGTCGTGAACCAAAGAAGTCCGTTGGAATCGGGCAGAGTGGAGAGGATCGACTGGTCTTCGGGAATTAATCCCGGCAAATCAGAAGCGCAAGTATGATCGAGCGCATATCCAATGCCGCTCTCCTTGATTCTCCAGATGTCTCGCGTGCGTGTCGGAATCACTGTGCGATCGTTTTGATCCAGGAAAAAATATCCACCGGCGGAGAAATCGCTTTGTCCGCTAGTCCCCGCCGGAAGCGCAAACGTCGCGAGGGTCTCCAACGTGTTCGGATCATGAAGCCGCAGCACCGGTCCTGACCTGCTGAAACAGACCATATTGATACGGCCTTTTTTATCGAACGTCACGGTTCCGCATTCAGCAAATAAGAAGGTCGAAGTCACCTCAGGAGAATGCCCAAGCGGCCCCGAGAACGGGTAGGTATCGCTCTGATAAGCGTCCAAATGGATCCCGCTGCGCCCGTTTGCGGCGAGAAACGGGTCTTCCGGGACCGGTTTCGCCGAGATCGGGTGCGCCGTCGCCGGCTCTCCGATAAAATCCGGCACAGGTTGCGCGAAGGGCTGTTGCGGAATCGGTAGAACGGGTACAACCACGTCCGTCGTTGTTTGTGCCACTGCCGTACCTGCTATTACGGCTGTGACCACCGCTGCCAAGCACGTAGCGAAACCGTTCCCGTACCGGCGCGAATATATCCTCTGCATAGTCCTCACACCCTCCCGTGGGCCGAGACAGTTAAATTGTTGGTTAGAAACGCAGCCGGACCGGTAAGGTTATCTCTGACCCCGGCTGATGATACGCGGCTATCCGTATCCGTGCAAGCTGGTAAGTTTTCGGTTTTATTGGTAGCACGCGCTGCGATTTACACGTACTATTGTCAAGCGAGTTATTTTTTGAAGCACAATGAAGAACTGATCCGTAGCAATCGAAAGCTGAAGATGGCTTCTTCACCCGGTGCCTTGAGTTTCGCTCTTACACGCCAAAGTGATTACTACCTTCCCGCGCGCATGCCCCTTTTCCATATACTGGAAAGCCTCACGGGCTTCACTCAAACTGAAACGCTTGTCGATAACTGGTGTGACCTTTCCGGTCGCCATAAACTCGCCCACCGTGGTCAAATCCTCTTTATTCATCCGCGCGATGAAAAAGAGCATTTTCTTGGTCCCTAACCGTGACCACACAAGCGCTCCAATCGTCCGCGCCACAATACCGGTTGCTCGATCTGGCGCTCCGACCAAGACGAGTGTCCCTTGGGGATTCAAAACGCGCCTGCATGCGGACAGCGAACGGTTCCCGACGCAGTCCAAAATAAGGTCGTAACGTTCGCCACTTTGGGTGAAGTCATTTCGGATGTAATCAATCACCCGGTCCGCCCCGATGGATCGGACCAAGTTGACATTCCCCGCGCTGCACACGCCGGTCACATGTGCGCCAAACAGTTTGGCTATCTGCACTGCGAATGTGCCCACGCCCCCCGCCGCCCCATTGACCAAGACCTGCTGCCCCGCCTGTATCCGTCCCTTGTCGCGAAGTCCCTGTAACGCGGTCAATGCCGCCACTGGTGCCGAGGCCGCTTGGTCGAAGGTCACGTTCTCCGGCTTTATGACTAGCGCCGATTTGAGGCCAAAGACGGATGCGGAAGTCGCATACTCGGCAAAGGCCCCCATGCACGTGCCGAAGACTTCGTCACCAGGTTTGAACTGCCTTACGTTCCTGCCAATCGCTTCCACCTCGCCGGCCACATCAACACCAGGTCTTCTGATCTTTGGCTTGCCGAGCCCCAGCAGTATGCGAATGAGGAACGGGCCGCCCTTCATTAACTTCCAGTCAAGTGGGTTGATGGAGGCTGCACAGACCTTTATTAAGACCTCGTTTTCCCCGGGCGCCGGCTTTTCAACGTCCTGACATCGCAAGATGTCGGGTGAACCAAAACCTTCATAAACAACGGCCTTCATGGGATTCCTTTCAGGATTGTGCCAAATAAACTCGTGCTGCAGCGGAACCGCTGCGAGTGAGGTCGCTCAGCGCCTGCCATGTTCGATGACAAAGAAGCAATAGCGGAACTCGAAACTTTAACGTCGTTACCGTAAAGGAAGTTCAGCGCTGCCACAGGCAAGATGAGAGAATCTCTTATACATGAGATCAAACGGAAACAAGAAGTATTCGCGGACGATCCAACGACGTCTGTGGTTAGCTGTGATGCTCGCATTTTGCACCTTGGGCAGCGCTTTCGCCCAAAATAAGGCTATCGACTTTACAAAGGGGATGCCCTTCAGCGAAGGATATGTGGCGGGCGACACACTATATGTTGCGGGTCAGCAAGGGCCCGACTCGCACGGCAATGTCACCGGGACTGATATCACCTTACAAACTACAAATGCGATTGCCGCCGTCGAGAAAGTAGTCAGGAAAGCGGGCTTCCAGATGACGGACATAACGTCCGTGACCGTCTACCTCACTGACTTGAATGATGTCCCAAAGATGAATGAGGTGTACAAGAAGCTGATGCCAGACCCCAAACCAGCGCGCGCTACCGTGCAAGTTGCGGGCTTGATCGGTGGTGCGAAGATCGAGATTTCGGCAATTGCCGTGAAGCACTAACTCTCCTGGCTCGGCGAAGAGGAAAGTTCTGCAGAATATCTTCGCCGAGCTGATGAAAGTGGCTTTTCATGCTATGAAATCCGATCTGCGAGTTTAGAAATAGGTCTTGCTGCAGTTGATCACTTCGGCTAGCATCGAAATTGCGCTCACTCGAAACCATGAAAGCACCCTCACCACTTATTTGCGCGGTTGGAGCACTCGTGCTCTTCGGTTGTTTTTCTCTGTTTTCCCAAAAGTCAATCCAGTATGATTTGCTCCTCCAGGGCGGACACGTCGTGGACGCGAAAAATCATCTCAGCGCCGTCCGCGATGTCGCGATTCTTGATGGTAAGATCGCCGCGGTCGCTGAGCATATCGATCCTTCCACCGCTCTCAAGACGGTAGATGTCAAGGGTCTGTACGTCACACCCGGTCTGGTCGATATCCACGTTCACGTGTATGCCAGCACAGGCGAGCGAAATTCATATGCCGGGGATAATAGCGTCTTTCCTGACGGATTTACCTTTCGTTCCGGTGTAACGACGGTTGCGGACGCCGGTTCGTCCGGCTACCGGAACTTCGAGGATTTCAAGGCACACATCATCGATCGTTCAAAGACTCGCGTGCTTGCCTTCCTCAATATCGTCGGCGCCGGCATGCGCGGTCCCAAATATGAAGACAATCTGTCCGATATGGAACCGGGGCCGGCTGCCGAAATGGCGAAGCGCTATCCGGGAATTATCGTGGGAATCAAAACCGCTCACTATTCCGGGCCCGAGTGGACCCCCGTTGAACACGCAGTACAGGCAGGAACTCTCGCGAACATCCCGGTAATGGTTGACTTTGGCGCCAATCGGCCGGAACGGCCGATCGACATTCTTTTAACTCAAAAACTGCGCCCAGGCGACATCTACACGCATTGTTATTCCGGCTTGCGAGATGAGCTCTTGCCGGACGGCAAGGTGAATCCGGGCATGTGGAACGGCAGAAAGCGCGGAGTGATTTTCGATGTAGGGCACGGTGGCGGCAGTTTCGCCTGGCGCATCGCAGTCCCCGCGATCCAGCAGGGTTTTCTGCCTGATTCCATCTCAACGGATTTGCACATTGGCAGTATGAATACGGGCATGAAGGACATGCTGAATGTAATGAGTAAGTTCCTGGCAATGGGCCTTAACGAAGATCAGATCATCGCCTGGTCTACCTGGAATCCGGCTCGCGAAATCCATCATGAAGAGCTGGGCAATCTCTCGCTGGGATCTATCGCCGACGTGAGTGTGCTCCGCGTGGAACGCGGCAAATTTGGTTTCACCGACATGTATGGCGCCCGCATGGATGGCGACCGAAAATTCGTCTGTGAAATGACCGTGAAAGGCGGCAGGATTGTCTATGACCTGAACGGCATCAGCCGCCCGGACTGGCACCACCTTCCACCCAACTACACGAATATCGGCGATCCCAAATGGGACGCGCTAAATCCTTCCCGGATGCATCCTTAGCAAACCTGTGCGACCTCGCGCCGCACGCCGCTACTTAGGCGCGCTTGGCAGGCCGCGCAACACTGTCGGAGCTGAGGCATTGGTGGCGCTCCGCGCGCCACCGGGCCTTCCCATACTCACCGAGGTTTACGTTTCCTATCATTTTGTCGCCGCGACGTCGCCGGTAAACTCATAAGAGAGTCTATGACCTTGAATCTTTTGTGAGCTGCAAAATTGAATTTGGTGGGCTATGACGGTCCCGGCGAGTTCGCCTGATACGAATTCCCCTTTATGTGTGCCCACCAATTCGGCGCCATGTTGCTCCAGAATGAGCGTATGCCGAACGGATCCACGATCGAATTACATTTCCAGGTCCCATTAACCTGCAACTGACACCAACTCGCCAATCGGCAACACCGGATTGTCAAACTTCGGCGGTTTCGAAAGGACTGCATGAAGCCCGCGAGCGCCTGCGATCCAGTGATAATCGTGAACGCGCCACGCGCATTGATAAGCGGGCGCGCTCGTGGCGAGCAATGTACAGGGAAGACCCACAGCGCCAATACGGGCAGCAGCCCTATCAGAAGACGAGTTTTAGCGCAAACTGAATCTCTCGATTGTCATGTTTGGTCGATGTGATCGTACCGAAGCTCGTGGTTCCATAGGTAGCGTTTGGATTGCTAAACGCCGGTGTATTGAAGAAGTTGAAGTACTCCGACCGGAACTGCAATTTGGCACGCTCAGCGAGCTGGAAGTCCTTGAATAACGAAAAATCGATGTTGTACAAACCGGGGCCGTACAACAGATTCCGTCCCGCATTGCCATAGGTAAACGGCAATGGCGCAGCAAAGGCCGCAGGGTTTATACAGCCGCTAAGATGTCCATCCCCACAGTCGTCAGACGGGTTTCCCACTAGGTTGGGTCGCTGATTGCTTCGGCCGGTATTCGCGGGATCGCCGGAAACAATTACATTAAATGGAAACCCGGTCTGGAGCGTCACGATGCCATTGGCTTGCCATCCTCCCAGACTCTGACGAATAATTGCATGTGAAGATGAGCTGAAAAAAGACGGCAATGCGTAATTAAAACTCGCAATGAAGCGGTGTCTTACATCCCAATTGGAGTTACCGTAATCCGCTTTCCAATTGTAAGGGTTCATCGGAGCACCACCGCCATTTGAGTCGGTCGTTACGTCCAGATTGTGCGACCACGTGTAAGAAGCGAGCATGCTCAGTCCGTGATTCAGTCGCTGACGCAAGGTGACACTAAGTCCGTTATAATTTGCCTCTTCATCGTCTTGAATGAGACGAATATCGCCAAACAGAGGATTCGGACGCCTCAAGCTGACTGGACCTGGACCCGGCTGCGGAGTATTGTCGTAATAGCTGCGATCCAGGTGAGTACTGTGCGATCCGAGATATTGGATATCCAGTGCAGCATTTGCCCAAACTGACCGCTCTAAATCCGCGCTCCACTGATTCATATATTCGGTCGGCAGATTCAAGTTGGGCGAGATAATAGTAACGTTCGACAACGCAGCGTGATGAGACAGCGCAGCAGGTGTTGGATTGTTCAGGCTGACGAGATTGGCGCCAGAAGAGTTGAACGTTGTCAGATTGCTGAATGGAGGATTATTGCTCAAGAACGTGAACGTGTTCGTTTGGTTGGGGTTGTAGTAAATGCCATAACCGGAACGAAATACGGTCTTATCATTTATCCGGTAAGCTAGCCCGATGCGCGGAGCGAAGTCCTTGTGATTCGGGTTTATAAAGCCAAACCCAGGTTGTGGAGCATTCGAAGGGATAAGCGCGGTCTGCTGCGCATTTAGCTCTGTCGCGTTCCCATTTGCCGTATAAGGCACGGTGGGCAGCTCGTACCGGAGTCCTAGATTGAGAGTAAGCTTTTTGGAAGCTTGCCAATTGTCTACGATAAAGAAACCGTCTCGCCATTCAGCCACCTTATTTCTGATTTCAGGTCCGGGCGTCTGGTCGCTTTGAGCATACCCGAGCATGAAGTCGGATGCTGCATATCCAGTGATAACAGGCGTGTTCGCGAACGTGAACAACCCGTTCGGCTGATTTACAGCAGCTCGCGCTGTAATCAGCTTTCGGAGTTCCGCGCCGAAGATCAATGTGTGGGCACCGTGAGTCCAGGTGAGCGAATCGACACCTTGCCAGGTAGTATCTTGTTGAATCCAGTTTGTACCGGCATTTCCCAGGGTCATAAACCCGCTGATCGAAAAAATGGGAATTCCAGGATCATTGAATGTCGTGTCTCCGGTGAAACCGGGTATTCCCAGGTTCGTACCAGCATTCTTTTGACCGTTCGTATACCAGTAGTTCAATGCGTCGGTGGTCAGATTCTGGCGGCCAACACGGAAATCGTTCACCATATTTGGCGTGATCGTTTGCGTATAACCAAATACCCAATTGCGAGTTGATACCGGAAGATCGGTCGAGTTGTATGGACTTGTAGCACCCGTCAGTATCTGCTCGTTTTGCCATGCATAACGGTAAAATAGCCGAATCGAATTGCCGATGTTTTGGTCTATCCGATCAATCGTCTGGTTGTATCGATCATTGTTCGGATATGTTGCTTCCAGGTTGTTCGTGATTCCGGGGCGATTAGGCAAGGGCATGTACTGCAGCGTCTTAAGTGCCTGAGATGACAACTCCGAAGGTTGGAATACGTTGTTTGGCACAGGTGTTCCGGTATTGGGGTCTCTTAGCGCCTTCCCATATTCGGAGAAGTTCCCCTGTCGCATGAGAGGGGTCAGGACCGTGTCGAGACTCGTCACGTCTTTGACCAGCCGAAGCCCTTCGTAGTCTGCCATGAAGAAGGTTTTGTTCCGGCCGTCGTACAGTTTCGGTATAAAGACAGGGCCACCCACCTCAAAGCCGAACTGGTTCTGGCGCAACGGGGCTTTGGGTGTGCTTGGGCTTTGAAAATAATTCCTGGCGTCGAGCACATCATTGCGAAAGAACTCGTATAAGGCGCCATGCAGGTCGTTCGTTCCGGTTTTTGTTATCAGATTCAGGTGGGCGCCTAAATACGAACCGTACTGCGCGGAATACGTCCCCGTTTGAATCTCGAACTCCTGAATCGCGTCGACAGACGGATGAAAAGGCGTGGTTGTGATCAGGTTGTTCATGATCGAGATACCATCCAGCGAAACACTGTTCTGTATTTCACGGGTGCCTGCGCCGATAAAATCCTCCCCGGGCGGAACACCATTTGCAGCCTTTTGGCCAGGCAGAACTCCCGGAGCCGTTATCGCAAGTTGCAGCGGGTCGCGCCCGTTTAGCGGAAGATCGGCAACCGCGCGCTGCCCAACAACCTCTCTGACGCTCGCATCGTCCATGGAGAGGGGAGGAGCGGCTGCCGTCACCTCGATGTGTTCATTTACCTGCCCTACATTAAGCGTGAAGTCCGCTCGCACCGTCTGGTCGTAGTCGACTGCCACGCCGCTCTTTGTGAGCGTTTCGAACCCATCCTTGCTGACTGTAATACTGTAGGTCCCAACTTTGATGAACTCGATGGTGTAGTCGCCTTGCGCATTTGTTTTTGCCGTATATGAGTCACTTGTGCCCACATTGACCGCTCGAACCGCCGCGTCTGGCATAACCGCGCCGGCTGAATCCACCACGGTTCCAACGAGAGAAGTCGTATTCGCCAATTGGGCGGAAACAAGCCCGCTACAGCCTACGATCAGAAAACATAACGCAACCGCTCTCCGCACTCATTACCCCCTAAGTAATCAGCGACCCAGCGCCACATGAATCAGATAGGTCGAATTGTATGGTTCAACACGAGACGATCCGCCTGGAGGTGCTGCCAAGAGCTCGCAGGACGTTAGGAAGATTTCATCACGGCGGGTTAGCGTTGTCAATACGATGAGATATTTTTTGGTACGACAAGTATTCACAGGGTGAAAACCACTATTCATAGAGTGAGAAGCCCTATCCAAGCGCGCTTTGACTCCATTTTCTATCTCTACACTAGAGTGAAAGCCTAAAGTATCCTTGGATCAGAATCATGGGAAACCAAGTGCGGGCAGTTGCTGAGGCTGACGCTAACCAAGAGGATTCCTCCGGTCGTTACGGAATCACATCCCTTCAGCGCGGCTTGAGAATACTCGTGCTCTTGTCCGATGCTGATCGGCCGATGAGCGCAACGGAGATTGCACGCATTTCGAAGTTGCACGGCAGCACGGTTCACCGATTCCTGGTCAATCTGGAGGAATCCGGATTCCTCAGCAGAGACGATGATTCGAGTTATCGTCTCGGCCCGCGGTGCGTCTCGCTTGGTTATGCTGCTCTAAAGCAGTTCGATGTCAGAAAGGAGAGCCTGCCGTTCCTGGAGAAATTGAACGGCACTACTCGAGAGACCATTCATCTGACGATCCGAGATCGCTCGACTGCGGTTTATATCGACAAGTTAGATTCGCCAGAGCCGTTACGGATCTTCTCCCGTATTGGCGCCAGCGTTCCTCTGCATTGCAGTGCTGTAGGGAAGGTTTTTCTTGCGTTTCTGGATCCCGAAGAGCAGGACGCCTTGCTGAAAAAGCTAGAACTGAAGCGATTCACCTCGAACACGATCTGTTCCATCCGCGTAATGAAAAAGGAGTTGACCCGCATCGCCGTGCAGGGATATGCACTGGACAATGAAGAGCATGAGCAGCACATCAAATGCATCGCTGCCCCAATCTGGAATGGTCGCGGACAGGTTGTCGCCGCGTTCAGCATTACGGCGCCAGTTGTTCGGATGCACCGGGCGCGCATGCGGCAACTAATCCCTCTTGTGTTGAAGACCAGTAGGGCTATTTCAGAGGCTATTGGTTATGGCATTTATTGACGACGCCATCGCCTTTGCTAACGCGGCACTGCAGTACCGTTTCAGGGTGTTCGTTGCGGAGGGTACCTTCGCGCACGCTCTTTATGCGATGCGCACAACGCCGCTCTGTCGCTAAGAAGACGTACTTCGGCCGACAGAAGCAGTCTTCGGCGAGAAACAGGCTTGCGGGAGATTAAATCACTTAGTGCGGAGGATGGCCGATGAGGCTTCCTGAATTTTCCATCGATAAATTGGCGCGAATGCTCAAGGGGGAGATCCCAATGGACGACGCATTCATAAGCCAAGCCATGACCATCGCTGCCGAGTCTGACTCTCTCATCGGAGAACTCATGAGAGAACATCGATGGACTGATGTGGCGGACGTTTCTCTTCTTCGCCACCGCATCATCGAACTGATATGCGGATGTACAACGAACAAGGCCGAGCTGATAGCAAAGCTGCCACGCGCAAGAGATTAGAAGTTATCCGCGGAGGATCAGCCCGCTATTCCTTGACCATGGCCGCGATGCTGAATGCAGATTGTGGGACCAGTACATTAAGCGCGCAAAGCGCCTACACGTGGGCTGAAGCGGACGAAACGGATGCGGGCGAATCGCGATAGCATGGCGGAAGAGATGACGCGATGAACGGCCATAAAATGAACCGTGTTAGCAGCGTGATCTTGATCATCTTGTCTCTCACGGCGCTGCTCGCGGTAGTTAGCGGATATTTTCAGCCACCCCAACCAGACGAAGGCGCGGCGGCACACATTTTTCAATTGTCAATTATGATGCTGGTGCCGACGCTATTGGTTTTTCTCAGGACCGCGGATTGTGAGCAGGGCTTCCTGCGGAGTGCGCGAATATTGGCGTTTCCAGCCGCCGCATTGGCTGCGGCATTTGGAGCGCTGTACTACCTGGAGCACTATCGATAATTGGGGCACGCACCCAACGCATCTGGCCAAGCCAGCAGCTTTGGGCAGGGGCGTGGCTGTCGGATAGCGCCTGGCAGGAAAAACAGATCCGATTACGGAACTACCTTCACACCCACGCTCATCGCCGCTGATGCTGTTTGCGACGAACATCTCGACAAACGTTCCTTCAACCGATCCAGCTTTGCACTGATCCTGCACAACTTCGTGGGATCGTGCACGGTTCCGATCCAAAGCATCGCGTTCTCATATCCCAACCGAGCCTTTGCGATCAGGTCTGTCAGCGGCTTCGGCCCTGCAATGTCCAACAGTGCGTGAGAGAGATTCAGTTCACGCTCGAAGAACTCGATTTCAACGTCCGAGTCTATTTCCATAAGCTTGTACTGTAGACGCGCTGGCGATGAAGATTCTTTCATATCTATTAACGAGAATTATACCTCCATGCGCTCGCAAGCGGCGCTTTCAAAGCCAGCCGGATGCCGACCACCGGCCAAAGCGCCCAGACGGAACCATGAATTCGCAGAATCCGTCTTCACGTGCATCCCACACTCAGCAATGGGCATCTATTGCCCAGACGCGTTGATCGGGTTCCGGCAGATCCGGCTCTCTGTGAGGTGTCTCCATCGCCGGGGCGGGCCGGAGATTCACTTTTATCTTTTCATCGAGAGGTTACGTTTCCTGGTGAGCGATCCATGCAAGCAAATCAAAGCGAAAGGCATCGCTCTTGGCCAGGAAACTGCCAAAGAAATGGCATCGCTCGAACGAGACCGCGAGGCAGAGAGAAGCCGAAGCGCAACGAAAATGAACGGCACGTCAGCAACGATGATTCCGCTGGAACCCAGATCCGAATCCCTTTTCCATAAGCTTTTCGTGCGCTACGGTGCCGGTTCGGACGTTTTCTCGCGGATTACCCGGTCGAAGTACTGGAATGCGATTGCCTGGACGCTCATTGTTGTGGCCACTATAGGGTGGACTGTGGACCTTGTTCTCTGGTACTTCTTTGGCAGCGCCGATTAGCCTGACACGCCCCGGGCGTGCTAGAGCATGGACCAGGCGGCAAAACCAGGTGACTCATCACGTCGAGGCGGCAGTGGGCAGCGGCTCCCGCTCCTTGGCACCCATAACGATTAGCCACAGCATGATGGCGAGTTCGCCGAACATGACCGGGAAAACCCAGGTGGAGACCCGCTGCTCATATTCCGGCCATAAGATGCCGGTCACGCTGGTAGCCACATAGGCGAAGCAGTTGAGCATCAGCCAAATGCCGAGAATGCGCGGAAGAAACTGCGACCTGTACACCAGTAGTCCGAAGGGAAATAGCCAGAGTCCCCAAAATACCTCGTTCACAAGTATCCCTTGGCCGTGCATGCGGAGAAACAGCATGACGAGCGCGTCACGCTGCGGCTTCTCGAAGACAGAGAGGAAATCTGCTCCACGGGCGAGCATCAACGCCGCTGCGTCATTGATCGTGTTGAGAAAGTAAATGGGCGTCACCATCAGCGCACCCAGGATCACGATCAGGCGAGCTAAGCTTTCGTCCACTCCCTTGAACAGCCGGTAAAGCGCCAACGTGAGAAAGATTCCCATGGTGGCGGTGAACAGATCGCTGAAAATACCGAGGCGGAAAAGCGTCTCGTGCGCGGCGATATTGTTGGCCGTGGTGCTCGCGTTTCCGAACACAAACAACTTGCTGGGAATATAGATGAGGCGCAGCGGCGCAGTCAACAGTGTGAGGTACAGGAGTCCTGCGATTCTGGCGTTCCTGGCGAGCGAGGTCATCTGTGCTCCTTCGAAAATGATTCTCAGGCCGCGACAGTTACCGCTTCCACGGTGACCTTCAGCCCGAGTCTTTGTAAACGCTTGACGTAGTAACGCTGGAGCTGATCTTTGTTGATCCGCTCCAGATAGTCTCCTCCGAGTTCGTGATAACTTTGGCCGCTCTTGAGCATGTGGTATCCGATGATCAGCATCGTGTGGGCCACGGCCATCACCGCTCGTTTCACGCCTCTCCTCGCGGCCAAGCGCTTGAATTGCGCCGATAGGTAGCAATTCTTCTGGCGGGTCACGGCCCAGGCTGCCTGGCACAGCGAGCGCCGCAACCATTTGTTGCCGTCTCGCGTCTTGCCCGACAATCGCTTGCCGGCACTCTCGTGGTTGCCGGGGCACAGCGCTGACCAGGAAGCCAAATGCTGAGCAGTCGGAAACTGGTTCATGTCCACACCAATCTCGGCGACCAGGTTGCAGGCCGTCACTCGGTCCACGCCGGGGATGCTTTGCCACAGGGTGGCGGCTGCTTCAAAAGGGCCAATGCGCTTGTCGATCTCAGCCTCGATCCGCGCGATCCGCGCGGCCAGATCCTTCCACTCATCCAGGTACTGGCCCAACAAAAACCGGTGATGCTCCCGCACTCGCCCTTCCAGGGCCTGCTGCAATTGAGGGATCTTGTGCTTCAACCTTCCCCGTGCCAACTGCGCCAGTTGTTCCGGGTCGTCCTGGCCGGCGATAATCGCCTCCAGCATCTGGCGTCCGGATACCCCCAACGCATTCGAGGCCACCGAACTCAGCTTGAGATTGGCCTGTTCCAAGAATTTCTGGATGCGGTTGGCCACCCGATTCTGGCTTTGCCGTAGTTCCGCTCGATAACGCGTCAGATCGCGCAAATCCTGGATCGGCGTCGGCGGCACGAAGCTCCCCTTGAGCAGTCCATGCTGGAGCAGGTCGGCGATCCACTCGCAGTCTTTGGTGTCGGTCTTACGCCCAGGCACGGCCTTGATGTGCTGCGGGTTCACCAGCATCTGCTCCACCTGACCTTCCAATACAGCCCAAACTGGCCGCCAATATACCCCCGTGGCTTCCATCGCCACGTGCGTCACTCCGTTTTGTTTCAACCAGTCCACCAGAGCCAGAAGATCGCGGGTGAAGGTTCCGAACACCCGCGTCTGTTGGTGCTTGGTTTCGCCCTCACATACGCTGATGCAGACGCTCACGGTCTTTTGATGCACATCCAGTCCCGCGCAGCGGGCATACACAACTTGCATAGTTTCTCCTCCTGGATTGCATCCAGAGGGAGCCTTCTGCGTTGAGAGTCTCCTTCGCGTGCTCGCCATCAGCGACGGCGGCGACAATTCGTTGTGCCTCCAGGTTCCCGGGTCAGACTCCTTTGCGGGCTCGGCAGCGCCACTCAAAAATGGGACCTTGGTCTGGACACAATCCATGACCACGCTACTCTCGCTCGCGCCCATTTTCATTCCTCGTTGTGACCCGTAGGGTCATGAGCGACTCCTTTGGACGCGATTTTAGACCCAACTTCTTGGCGCCAGCTTTGAAAAGTGTCCAGCCGTCCGCATTCATATCAAATGCTCCGGACTGAAGACCAGCCCACAGTACCTGCTCTTGGGCTTGCTAATGGGACTAAGATGCTAGTCGCTGGCCGGTTTGATCAAAAACTCTTCCCAGCCATTGCATTGCGGTTTGGCGTTCAACCTATTTATCTTTAAGCGCTGAGGACGCATATTGTAAGGCAAATTTACGGGCGAGCCGCTGCCTGGACCACTCGCATGCAACTGCGATCCAAGAGTGCTGGTACACACAGTCCGGCGGAAAACTGCGTTTACCCAACTGCTGATGTGTTCTGATTGTCGCCGCTCTGCTTCGAACCTGCCGGTTTTGCCCGCGGTCGAGGAGCCGGTTCGGGCGTCGATGAGGGTGCCTGCGTTTCCAGATTGGGATCCCGTTTTTGAATTTCCGCAAGCCGCTCCAACGCGCGTATCGTACGGTTCACGAGTTCCCGCTCACGCTTTAATTCAGCAATCGTTTGAGAGATAGGTTTCCTCAAAAAGACTCCTTCTTCGTACCATCGCTGAGGAATGTACGCCGTCTTATCAACATGCGGTCCGCATCAGGCGTGCGCGACCGTATGAGCGCCCACCGAACCCTTTACGCATAAATACTAGGGCGCAGCACCGCATAGCGCTACACGTAGTTTTACTAGAAAGAGAACAGCGGAGTTCTACAACAATGAGCCCGAAGCAGCGCCAAAGCGGCAATTAGTCGCCCGCCAATGAAAGCCAGCCAAGAAACCTTAGGCTGCTTTTTGTTCACTTGGCGCGCCCTTGCCGGTCCTGGTGGTAGATTAAATCAACTTCGCCGGAATTCGAGAACAATGACGACTGGTTATAAGCTGAGCATGTGCTCGAGATCAACAGGCACCTGCATAGCGATGCCATTCCCGATTGCAGGCTCGGGATTTCAATTTACTGCCGCATTATCCAACCCCACGGCCGGGGCCACTGGGTGCTTGCAAGCTATTCTGGGTGAACGACTTTCTTCTTCGCGCCTCCTGCTGATCGCAGCGGGGCAGAAGCACTGGCCACGCAATAACCCCAGTAGACAAAACCTCTTGGATCTGCAAAAAATCTGGCATTATCGGAAATCTTTTATATTAAATTTCCCTTGTGCCAATCGGAATTCAGGCCAAAATTTGGATGCCATTTCATGATTTTTTTAGCTTTTCTTTAGGAAATTAGCTTGTCACAGACAGATTGCATCGTGCTGCATGTTGAAGACGACGACGCCGCAGCATATCTCTTTCGGGCAGCGCTGGAAGAAGCCCGCATTCCCGCAGTGGTCTACCGCGTGTCTGACGGTGAGCAGGCGCTTTCCTTCCTGAACAGAACCGGCCCCTACGAGCACGCGCCACAACCGGACGTCGTTTTCATCGATCTGAATATGCCGCGGGTAGATGGCTGGGCTGTCCTCGGGGCCATTCCGCGGGATAACCCTATTCCCGCAGTCGTGTTGACCACCTCACGTGCGCCAAGCGATAAGAAGAGGGCCCTCGCTATGGGGGCGAAGGAGTACCTGACGAAGGCTTCCAGTTTCGATCATTTTGTGGAAGAAATCCGGAACGTCTTCGTCCAGAAGCTCTTTTTCGCTCAGCCTCTCGCTTGACGCCATCGCCTGTCTGCCACCTCTAATTTTTCTTGCAAAAAGAGTAGACGACAGCGGCTCACTAGTAGGACTATCAGGATGAAGGCGCGGCACACGTAAGTTTACGCTGTCTCCTTCCGGCCGAATGGCAATCGATCGTCTGAAGTACACTCCGGACGAAGAGCCGAGGGATGTACCGAACGATGAGTCGCTGCGCGATCTCGTTCGCAGCCAAATCCAGTTTGGATTGACCTATGCCGGTGAGGCTCGCAAAGCGTATGCCGAGAGCCGCGGCGAGTATGCGGAAACGGCAATGACGATTGCCGTCAACTCCTATTCCAGCGCCACTCGTCTTGCAGCGCGGCTCCTGCCCGGTACGTATACCAGAGAGCAGCAGCAGCTAATCCGCTTGAGCAAGGAAATCGAAGCACTACAGCCCGGGGGATTCAGACCGAGGGAGATCGCTTAGGGCCCCTCACTCCGTGAATATTGCAACTGCATCGCGGGGCAGTTCGATAAGCCCGGGCCTCAGTTGGAAATCCGCATCAGATGCCAGCACTTTCTTTGAGCTGGAGCTTAGCGGAATCGCCTGCCGGTCCGACCCAAGATTGCAGACGACCTCCACCTCGCCGCGTCTCACAACCAACCATCGCGCGCGCTCGTCGAAGCGCACCCCGACCTCCTGCATGCGGCCGTTGGTGAGGCTGGGGTTGGAACGGCGCAGCCCGATCAGTTGTTTGTACCACTGGAGCATACCGGAGTGAGGCTCGCGATTGAGTTCATCCCAGCGCAGCTTCGAACGCTGAAAAGTCTGAGGATCCTGCGGGTCCGGAACGTCCTCGGGGTTCCATCCGAAGGCTCTGAACTCGTTGCGGCGGCCTTCGGATACTTTCCGTCCTAGCTCGACATCCTCATGGTGAGTGAAGTACTGAAACGGGGTAGAAGCCGCAAACTCCTCCCCCTGGAAGAGCATCGGGACGAACGGAGAAGTCAGCACCAGGGCGGCCGCTATTTTGGCACGGCCGGAACCGACAAGGTGGCAAAGCCGCTCGCCTTGCGCGCGGTTGCCCACCTGGTCGTGAGTCTGTGAGTAGCCGAGAAAGCGATGACCGGAGAGGCCTAATACCGGGCGTCCGTGAATGCGGCCGCGGTGAGAGGAATAGATGCCGTTGTACACAAACGCCTCCCGGAGAGCCTTGGCAAGCTGCTCCAGCCTGCCGAAATCCTCGTAATAACCTTCGTTCTCACCGGTGAGCACGGCATGCAGTGCATGATGAAAGTCATCGCTCCACTGCGCGTCGATGCCGAATCCACCTGATTCGCGGCTGCTGACGATGCGAGGATCATTCAAATCGCTCTCCGCGATCAGCACGAGATGCCGGCCCAACTGCGCCGCGAGAGTCTCTACTTCTTCCGCAAGCTGCTCCAGAAAATGCAGTGCAGAATCGTCATAGAAGGCGTGCACGGCATCGAGGCGGAGACCGTCAAAATGATAATCACGCAGCCACATCAGTGCGTTGTCAATAAAAAAGCGCCGCACTTCACGGCTGCCCCGCTGATCCAGGTTTACGGCCCAGCCCCAGGGAGTGCTGTACGCCTCCGTAAAATAGGGACCGAACTGGTTCAGGTAATTGCCGACAGGTCCCAAATGGTTGTAGACGACATCGAGCAGCACCGCCAGCCCGTTCGCATGACAGGCGTTGACGAAGGCTTTCAAATCGCCGGGCGTGCCATAAGAGTGATGTGGGGCATACAGGTTAGCGCCGTCATAGCCCCACCCCCAGTCGCCCGAGAACTCATTTACGGGCATAATTTCCACGTGAGTGATACCGAGATCGACCAGGTGATCGAGCCGCTCCATTGCGCCTTGAAAGGTGCCCGCAGGCGTGAAAGTGCCGATGTGCAGCTCGTAAATCACGGCGCTTGAAAGCGGCTTCGCCTGCCAAAGCGCATCACTCCAGCGGAACGAAGTGTGATCGATGATCTGCGATGGTCCGTGGACGCCTCGCGGCTGGAACCGCGAGCGTGGATCCGGTATCGGCTCGCCATCGTCAACCACGAAAAAGTAGTCCGTACCCGGAAGTGCCGGCTCGATATCGCCTTTCCACCAACCCTCGCCGGAACCTTTCAGAGCGCGCGATTCGCCGCCGATGTTCACAGCTACCGTGTGAGCGCGAGGCGCCCAGACTTCAAAGGTGTGCATAAATCTATGCTTTGACTAACAAAGCAATCGGAAAGGTGCTGAGAAGCTCCGCAAGCTGAACATTTCCGCCGTTAATCCCGGTACCCGAGATCTCGTCTTTCCATTGCCCTGGCGGGACCTCGAGGAAGGTATCGTCCCACTTCATTGTCCTGAGGCCGCCGCCCAGTTTCCAGACCAGCCGCGGAGCAATCGCAATCACATCCTCTCCACGCCGGTACGCAACGACGTGTGCTGCTCTGGAACCGGCGGCCTCCAGCGGCTGGTAATCGCCATGAGCGCCGAAAGAAGCCGCGCGCTCGCGGCGGACGCGCAGAGCATGGTGAAGAGTCCAGAGCTTCGGCAGCCCTTCGTCGATGCGCTGCCAGGCCTGTTGCGCGCAGAGGCCGGGAAGCTCGGCGAAAAGCCGCCGCCGCAGGTCGAAATCCACCGGGCGGCGGTTGTCGGGATCCACCAGGCTCAGGTCCCACAGTTCCGTTCCCTGGTAAATATCGGGTACACCCGGAGCGGTCAGCTTCCAGAGCAATTGGGAGAGCGAGTTGATGCGGCCTGGCTCGACGAGAGGAGCGACGAACTTCCCCAGATCCCACACGAACCCTTCATCTCCGTAGATCGCTTCGATGAACTCGAACGTGCTGTTTTCAAACTGCTCGTTGGGGGAAAGCCAACTGGTCCGGTTCTTCGCTTCCCGCATCGCCTTCTCCATGTAGGGCAGCAGCCGGTCAGTCCCGATAGGCCAGGCACCGACCATCGTCTGGTAAATCAGGTATTCCGTGTTGCGATCGGGCGCATCGTACTTTCTGTGCTTCTCATTGCTGGTGGCCCAGTGGAAGACGGTTTCCGCCCACAGGTCCGGCATCTCCGACAACACGCTGATGCGCGCCCGCACATCCTCGCTGCGCTTGGTGTCATGCGTCGAAGAACACAGCATGCTCGCCGGGTGAGTTTTCTGCAACTCGGCGCAAAAAGCATGGAACTCCCGAGGAGACACTCCGAAGCGTCCGGGATCGCCGCCTACCTCGTTTAGGGCTGTCAGACGGTTGAAGGTATAGAAGACCGTGTCTTCGACGCCCTTCGCCATTACTGGTCCGGTGAACTGTTGGAAACGCATGACGAACTCTGTCTCGAGGTCGCCGCGAACCCGCAGCAGCAGCAGGTCGCCAATGAAATCGAAGAGCTCCGGATCGAGATCCGGCCGGTTACTCTTCGCCAGCTCAATCGCTTCATTAACGTAACGCTCGTCGTCGGGCGCGATTTCATTGCGCTCGGGAACCACATACGTTCGATAAACAGGGAAGCACGCTGTTATTTCACGGATCGCCCGAATAATATCTTCCCGGGTGTAGTCGCGGCGTTCGCGATGCAATTCGCAGATGTCTTTCAGCAGGGTGGTAATACGGTTGACATCGCTGCCTAGCAGGTCGCGGAGAACTTTATGCTTCTTGTCGCGGCAGATAGCAGCATAGTCTGTCGACTCGCCCGTGAACTCGATGTACAGAACGGTCAGTGCTTTCTCGCCTTCCTTATCGACGAGCAGGCCGCCGGCCCGGTTGAGAAAGTCATAGCCGGTGGTTCCGTCAATGCACCACTCGGAGCGGTATCTTTCGCCCGGTTCGACGATCTTTTCGGCGACGAGCCATACGTCAGCAGCATCTTTGCGCAATCGTTCGAAGTACTGCCGCGGGTCGCGCAGGCCGTCCGGATGATCGATGCGAATGCCATCCAACACTCCTTCGCGCAGCCACCGCAGGATCAGCGCATGCGTATCGGCAAACACCTGCGGATTCTCCATCCGCAGACCCACAAGCGTGTTTACATCAAAGAAACGACGGTACGGCAGGTCCTCGCGCGACGTGCGCCAGGAGGCGAGCCGATAATTCTGCTCCTCCAGGAATCCATCAAGCTTGTTGATATCGCGGTTGTATTCACCGACCGCCGCGTCCACGGCATCGCCAATGAACGGGATTTCATTGAACAGGCGTTCCAGCAGGCCGCGGACAACTTCCTTATCGCGATGGCGCTCGGCAACACTGGCGCGGTCTGTCAGCGTGGGCCCGGGAAGACGAGAAAGCGAATCGGCAAGGAAAGCCAGATAATCTGACCCGCTGTTGCTTGCCGCCGCGGTAAGAACGGGAGGTACGGAGCGCGGTGAGGCGGGCAACTGGTGATCGAAATATTCGATATAAAATTCCCCGCCCCGGCGCTTGAGCTTGATTTCGCCGCGGGCAAGCACCCGGCCGTAATGATCTCCCAGGATGGGAACCAGCAGTTTATTGCGGAGGCGTTCTTCGTGCGGCTGCCAATCTATGTCGAAATAGACCGCGTAACGGCTGGACGGCCCGTTTTCGAGAACATCCCACCAGAGGCGGTTGCGGCGTCCGCTGATGGCCATGTGATTGGGAACAACGTCGAGTACCTGGCCCAGATGGCACTCCCCGAGCCGCAAAGAGAAGCGCTCATGCGCTTCCGGACCACCCAGTTCGTCATTCACCTTGTGATGATCAACTACATCGTAACCGTGCTTGCTGCCCGGAGCGGCCTGCAAGTAGGGGGAGCAATAAACGTGCGAAATCCCGAGCCCCTCAATGTAATCGGCAAGATCTGCGGCGCAATCGAAGCCGAAATCTGCATGTAATTGAAGGCGGTAAGTCCCGACCGGAATGCGCGGCATTTCTAGGGTAAGAGCATCTAGGTGCACACATGGTTTCGTGCCCGACAAGGCTGGTAGGACGTACAGTGAAAGGAAAGGGATGCTCTACGAAATTCAAAACAGACCCACGGCGCAGAACGCGGCTATCCTGCTGCATGCCCACGATAACGTCGCCGTTGCGCGTGTGGCGCTGGCTGCCGGCCAGGAACTCGAACTTGCGGGGTCGGCATTGCGGACGCGTTCAGAAATTCCGGCGGGCCACAAAGTGGCGCTGCGCAGGATCGAAGCCGGCGAGCACGTCTATCGCTATGGAAACGTGATCGGATTCGCGAGCGGCACAATTGAGCCGGGCGAACACGTCCACGTACACAACCTCGGATACAAGGAACTAGAGCCGGGCGAAGCTGTGATCACGGAGACAAAAGCGCAGCCCGTGCCTGACCTGAAGTCGGCCAGTTTCCTGGGCTACCGCCGGGCCGATGGACGGGTGGGAACGCGCAACTATATTGCGGTGGTGGCGGCCAGCAACTGCGCAGCGTATACTTCCGAGCTGATTGCACAAAGCTTCAAAGACGAGCCCCTTCCGCCGAACGTAGACGGCGTAGTGGCGTTCCCGCATGGCGAAGGTTGCGGCATGTCGATCGGCCCGGATTCTGAGCAACTGGAAAGGACGCTGCGCGGGGTACTGGATCATCCGAACGTCGCCGCGGCGCTGATTCTGGGACTCGGCTGCGAAGTGAACCAGGTAAGCCACTATTTAGGTCACGCGAATGGCTCCGCCGCTGCGATCCCGGCAACCCTGCATGGGCTCACGCTTCAGGAGTCTGGTGGTACTTTGGGCGCGCTGGAAGCCGCGCGGAAGCAGGTCCGGGAGTTTATCGAACGCGCCGCAGCTCATAAGCGAACCGAAGTGCCTGCCTCCGAGATTGTGCTGGGCCTGAATTGCGGTGGGTCGGATTCGTTCTCAGGCATCACGGCGAATCCGGCGCTGGGCTACTGCTGCGATTTGATTGTCGCCCAGGGAGGCACCGTCGTGCTCGCCGAAACCACCGAAATCTTCGGGGCGGAACACCTGCTCGTGCAGCGCGCGCGTAACCCCCGGGTCGCGCGCAAGCTGCTCGATACCGTGGCAGGCTACAAGACTTATTTGAACCGCTTCGGGGGAAGCTTCAACGACAATCCTTCGCCGGGAAACAAGGAAGGCGGATTAACGAACATCCTGGAGAAGTCCCTCGGCGCGACTGCTAAAGCGGGTACCAGCACGCTGGAAGATGTCGTCGATTATGCCGAACGTTTGCACACGCGCGGGTTCGTGTTCATGAATACACCGGGCTACGATCCGGTCTCGATCACCGGCCTGGGAGCAGGCGGTGTAAACCTCATCGCCTTCACCACCGGTCGCGGCAGCGCCATAGGGTTTCCTAACATTCCCGTTCTGAAGATCGCCAGCAATTCGCACACCTACCGCCGCATGCAGGGGAATATGGATGTAAACGCCGGCCGCATTGCAGATGGCGACGCGACAGTAGAACAAGTGGGCCGGGAGATTTTCGACGCGCTTCTACGGGTCGCTTCTGGCGAGAAAACCCGTGCGGAGATACTGGGCCATCACGAATTCGCGCCCTGGAAGATCGGCCCGGTGCTCTAGGCTCGCGAATGCGCGGCCCGATGCTACTTCGGCGCAATACGAAAGAAGTAGGCGGTCATGAGCACACCAACGACGATAACGATCGCGCGGATTACCGCCTCCGGCATGCGGCGCGCAAGCACCGGCCCGACATAGCCGCCGGCAATGGCAGCAGCCATCATCACAAGTGTGGGGAGCCAGTCAATGCGGTGTGCAGCGACAAAAATAAGCGCGGCAATGGCGTTCAGCGACCCGGAAAGAATCGACTTGATTCCGTTCATGCCGTGAATGTCCGTGTAGCCGTATAGGCGGAACGCCGCAAGAATCATGATGCCGATTCCTCCGCCGAAATAGCCGCCATAGACCGAAATCGGGAATAACAGTGCAAGCATCAGGCCCTGGTTCGAGTGCAGGCGCCCGCGCAGCGCCAGGCTGACCCGCGCTCCGAAAGCGAACAGGAGCGTGGCGAACAGCAGCAGCCAGGGCGCTATCTGGCGGAACGTCCTGTCGGAAGTGACGAGCAGCAGCGCCGCGCCCGCCGCTCCGCCAGCCAGGCTGATAACAAACCACGATTTCAGTCTGGCCCCGCTTAACTGCTGAATCTCCTGCCGGTACGACAGAGCGGCGGTCACCGAGCCGGGCACCAGCGCCACTGTGTTTGAGGCATTCGCCACCACCGCCGGCACCCCCGCAAACACCAGGGATGGAAAGGTTAGAAAGCTTCCGCCGCCCGCCACTGAGTTGATGACCCCGGCCGCGAAGGCGGCGGCAATGAGCAACAGAAAAGTCATGTAGCGACTAGTGTATGGGTTGCCCGTTTCATACACTGCAAGAGTACGCATGCGAAACGCAGTTTGTTTTTTAGCCCTGTTTTTTTGCCCGGTCGCGCTTCCGGCAGCCCAGAATGCTGCCGGGAAGCCAGTGACGATCGACGCCATGCTCTCGGCTCATCACGCCTGGCCCATTACACCGGAGTGGGCGCCCGACGGAAAATCGTTCGCCTACCAGAAACAGAGCAGCATGTATATTTACGACGTCGCCAGCGGCAAATCGAAAGAGTGGTTCCAGCCGCAGAAACTGGAGCAAGCGGCGCAACGGCCAGTGCTGCCGAAAGAGTTTGGATGGACGAACCGCCGTGTTTCCTCAGATTCATACCAATGGTTCCCGAACAGCAAAGACATGCTGGTCTCGGCGAATGGCGACCTCTTCGTCGTACACCCGAACGGCGGCTTCGATCAGATTACGAAGGACGATATCGACGAGGAGGAACCGAAGCTGTCGCCCGACGGCAAACAGATCCTCTACCGCTGGAAATCCAACCTGTACGTCATCGATCTGGCAACCAGGCAGACCAGGCAGCTCACAAACGACGGCACGCCGACCCTGCTGAACGGCAAGCTTGACTGGGTATATCCGGAAGAGCTCGACCTCGGAACGGCTACCTGGTGGTCTCCCGATTCCAGACACATCGCGTATTTTCAGTTCAACGTGAAAGACGAGTTCGTCTATCCACAGACAGACCTTATCGGCGAGCGTGCCTTAAGCGAGCCGGAGCGCTATCCGCAGGCCGGCACGCCCAATGCGGAAGTCAAATTGGGAGTGATTTCACCCGAGGGCGGCGAAACGAAATGGATGGATCTCGGCAGCACCGCGGACGCATTGCTCGCGCGCGTCGCCTGGCTTCCCGATTCCTCCGAGATCGCTCTGGAGCGGTTCAATCGCGTGCAGAGCAAGCTCGACCTTCTTTTGTGCGATCTGGCAAACGGCTCCGTCCACCCAATTTTGCACGAGAGCTCGAAAACGTGGGTAAATGTCGCCGACAACCTGTTCTTTCTGAAGTCGCGCCCCGAGTTCTTATGGACAAGCGAGCGCAGCGGCTTCCGCCAAATCTACCGCTATTCGAATAAGGGCGAGTTACTGGGGCAACTGACCAGCGGCAATTGGCTAGTAACTGCCGTATCCGCCATCGATGAAGCGAAGCAGCGTGTCTATTACATGTCGACCGAAGCCAGCCCGCTCGAGACGCAGCTTTATACCGTGAGCTTCAACGGCGGCGAACGCACGCGCGTGACGAAGGAAGAGGGCTCGCATACCGTGCATGCAAACGAGGACGGAAGCTACTTCGTCGACACGTACTCGAGCCTCAAGCGCCCGGCCGAAACGCTTTTGAAAGCAGGCGACGGCAGGCAGCTCGCCGTGCTGGAACCGGCGGATACCAAGGATGCCGGGGAGTACGATATTCTGCCCAGCGAGATCGTACAGGTGAAAGCTCCGGACGGCACCATTCTTTACGGCCGCCTGATCAAGCCGGCAGGCTTCCAGCCGGATAAAAAATATCCCGCGATCGTTTCAGTCTACGGCGGCCCGCACGCACGGGTGGTTCAGAACGCCTGGGACGGCCTGAGCTGGGACCAGGTGCTGGCGCATCGGGGCTACGTGGTCTGGATGCTCGACAACCGCGGCTCTACCGATCGCGGTCTGGCGTTTGAATCGCCGATTTACCACGAGATGGGTAAGGTGGAAGTCGCCGATCAGCGGCTTGGTGTCGAACACCTGATCGGGATGGGCTTTGTCGATCCGAACCGCATCGGCATCACCGGCTGGAGCTACGGCGGCTACATGACCATTCATTCCATGCTGCTGGCGCCTGATGTCTTCAAAGTGGGTGTCGCGGGCGCGCCCGTGACGGACTGGCACAACTACGACACCATTTACACCGAACGGTACATGGGCTTGCCACAGGACAATGCGCGGGGATACGACGCCAGCTCCAACGTAAAGAATGCCGGCAAACTCGAAGGCAAGCTCCTGATCGTTCACAACATCGAAGACGACAATGTGCTGTTTCAGAACACCATGCAGATGGCGAACGCGCTCGAACAAGCGGGCAGGCCGTTCTTCATGCAGATCTATCCGCAGAAGACACATGGCGTCTCCGGACCGCTGCGCAAGTCGCTATATGAGGAGATGGCGAATTTCTTCGATGCCCATCTGAAGGGCGGCTCTGCGCCTTCAGAAGATCAGCGATAGGCCATCGGGAAAACAACCCTGCGCTACGCGTGAGCGCCATCCGGCGGTTGATTGAGAAATTTCACCATCATCACCTCATTGCCCGCTTCGTTGTATATCAGCTCGTCTCCAATCTGTTTGACCAGCATGATGCCGAATCCGCCCGGACGCATGCCCAGCTCCGAGCGCAGGGCAAGGTGACGCAACGGATCTTCCGGCGGATTGCTGATCGCGGCATGCGGCATGCTGCTCACCGGAAAACCGGCCCCATCATCCCGAACATGCAACAGGATCATGTGGTCCGTACGAACCAGCGTAATGACCACCGTTCCTTTCGGATCCAGTCGGCATCCATGTTCAATCGCATTGCCGAGCAGCTCGTCGACCGCGAGCAGTATCCCTTCGCATAATTCCCCAGTCAGGCCCTCTAATTGGGTCCTGAGATACTCGTGGACCTGCTGTTTCGATTCAAGCGTGGGAGCGACTTCGAGCGAAGTCCATTGCGGCGTGGCGGATTTCACCTTGATCAGGCCGCTCTCTTCGAGAAGTTGCCGGGTATTTCCCAATGGTTTTTTGTTCTCTAGGGAAATTTTCGCATCCTCGAGTTAATGGTATTTTCGAATCAGTAATACCGTGCGATTTTTGTGCTGTTCCGCAGCGCTGCTGCTGATCGCGGCTGGCGCCTTTGCTTCGAAGAAAGTTATATCCCCTGACACCAGTGCGGGCAACGAGCAGGTGGATATCATCGCCACCATCACGCTCTCCGAAGAAGAAGTGACGCAGAAGCTCGGCGCCGATCCCGGCAGTGGAATCGTGCTCCTGCACGTCCGGGTCGTGCCGAAAACAGACAAGCCCGTCTCGGTGGATCCACAGGACTTCATCCTTTTGGCGCACGACGATGGAGAGCGTTCGAAGCCTTTTGAGCCGAGCGAGATCGCCGGCGCCGGACGCCTTATTGTGTCCAACACGGCAACGGCTCCCACTAAGAAATCAGAAGGCTTCGGCGGATTCGGCGGCATCATGGCCGGCGGGGGTGGAGCGTCTCCGGGCAATTCGAAACCGGTCGCGCTCAGCTCGAAAGTCGATGAGAAGAGCAAGGGCAATACGACCTTGCTGGATGTTCTGAAGGCCAAGGAACTGCCTGCCAAGGATGCCTCGGAACCAGTGGAAGGATACCTGTACTTCCCGCTCGATGGCAAGCACAAGCTGAAGAATCTTGCGGTGCTATATCGAGGCCCAGCCGGAAAGCTGGACCTCGAGTTCGAGCATTGAGATTTACTGGCCGGCGCCCGTGGCTTTCTCGATGGAGTTGATCTTGATGAGATCGCCGTCCATCGTACCGTCAATTGTCACGGTCTGCCCTGCAAACGTTTTGGCCTTACCTGCAGAGTCCGCCGTGAACTTCATCACTTTCCCATCACTTACCAGCACCGGATCACTTCCGCCCTGCAGGCACTTGTTGATGCACTTCGAATTCGCCGCACTGACACTGCTGTGCGCAGCACCGCAATGGGCATCCGAAATGTAGCCCGTCATTTGGTCTGCGAATGCAGCGAAGGAGCATAGAGCCAGCGTTGCGAAAGACGCAAAGATAAATTTCTTCACAGTGAAACCTCCCTCCTGACTACGAAGTTCATTCTATAGCGGATGCAGCGAAAAGGGTGATGAAGCACCTCTGCCGCGCTACGAGACTCGTGTCCCGCTCAACAATTTAACAACTATTTCACGAAATACCCTCCATCGGAGAGGGTTCGCTAGTATCTTTCGATAAGGGCCACGCAATAACCTGTCGGCCTACACTTCAAGAATCACCGGCATGATCAGCGGCCGCCGCTGCGTCTGCTTATTCAGGAAGCGTTTCAGATCGGTCCGAATTTTCTCCTGCATCACGCCCCAATCCCCACGCTCCTCCGCGGTCGAGGTCTCCAGCGTGCGGGCAACCACGCCGCGAGCTTCCTGTAAAATCGCCGCGCTGTCGCCTGCGACAAAGCCCCGGCTCACAATCTCAGGAAGTCCCTCGCTCCGGCCCGTGTTCTTATTAATGGTGATAATCGGCAGTACGAACCCGTCTTCCGAAAGATGGCGGCGGTCGCGAATCACGATGTCTTCCACCACCTCGTCCAGCGAGCCCGAATCGATGCAGACGCGCCCGACTGTGACCTTCTCCCCGCGGCGAGCGCCCAATGAATCGATCTCCAGCGTGTCGCCGGTCTCGAGCACAAACGTATCCTGCAGGCCGGCGGACTTGAGGTGCTGGGCGAGCATGGCATGCCGCGAAAGCTGCCGGTATTCGCCATGAATCGGCACGAAATAACGCGGCCTTACCAGGTTAAGGACCAGCTTCAGCTCCTCTTCGCTGGCGTGCCCCGAAACGTGCACCGGCGGCTTCGTGGTGCCGTACACCAGCTCGGCGCCGCGGCGCGCGATATGGTTCATCATCCGGAAAATCGGCTTCTCATTGCCGGGAATGATGCGCGAACTCAGCACTACGGTATCTCCCGGCTGCAGATACAAATGCTTGTGATTGTCTACCGCCACCCGCGAAAGCGCGGACATCGGCTCTCCCTGTGTTCCCGACACCACAACCGCCACCTTCTCCGGAGCCATCTGCATGATGTCCTGTGGGCGCAGCAGAGTGGAATCCGGAATGGAAAGCAGGCCTAGGTTATGCGCGATCTCCGTCACATTCAGCATGCTCCGGCCGAGAAATGCCACCTTGCGGCCGGATACTGCCGCTAAATCCAGAATCTGCTGCAGGCGGGGAACGGAACTGCTGAAGCACGAGATAATCAGCCGGCGGTCGGCCCGTGCGAACAATTCTTCCAGACGCGGCCGCACCGCCCGCTCGCTCTCTGTGTATCCGGGGCGGTCGACGTTCGTCGAATCCGACATGAGCAGCAGAACGCCGCGTTTGCCGTACTCCGCCAGCGTGTGCAGGTCGAACGGCTCGTTATCTGTCGGCGTTGGATCAACCTTGAAATCGCCCGTGTGAATAATCACGCCCAGCGGGGTCGTAATCGCCAGGGCCACCGCACTCACAATCGAGTGCGTCACATGAATGAACTCGACTTCAAAAGGTCCCAGCTTGATGCGGTCTTTTGGCTTGACGGCATTCAACTGCGCCTGCTCGAGAAGCTCATGCTCTTCGAGCCGCCGTTCGACAAGTGCCAGGGTAAACTCGGTCCCGTAGACGGGAATGTTCAACTGCGAGAGCAGAAACGGTACGCCGCCGATGTGATCCTCGTGGCCGTGCGTGAGAATCAAGCCGCGGACCATTTCCGCGTGCTGCTCTAAATAAGTGAAGTCCGGGGTAACGATATCGACGCCGAGCAATTCGGATTCGGGAAACATCATTCCCGCGTCGATGACGATGATGTCGTCGCCGTATCGCAGTGCCATCGAGTTCATTCCGAACTCGCCCAGACCTCCGATTGGCACTATCTGCAGCTTGCGATCAGACATAAGAAAACGAAGCTAAAGAGTAGCATGCGGGCCGCTTGCCGGTACTGCCGCGGCGACCCGCCGAAAGGGCACCAGAAAAACTACTGGACAGTCATTGGGAAGCCGCCTGCGCCCGTTCCACCCAGCTCTCGTAGACGTATTCTTCTTTTTGCGATTGCCAGAGGGTGTCCGGCACCGCCTGCAACTGTTCAAAGCTCACCAGAGGGATATCGTTGCCGAGCGCCATCAGGTTGCCTTCGTTCTTCGGCTGCCGCAGGCTCACAGCGTCGAGCTTATTCTTAGTGGCCCATTCTCTGATCTGCATCTCGGGCACCGCTTCAATTTGCTTTTTGGTCCACTCAGGGAACTTCAATTTGTCCTGCAGCCACAGCGCGGCCGTTTTTGTCAGGAAGTACGGCGCATGCCCGCCGCCGGGGACAAACACCAAATCGAAGACATCCTTCGAACTTCCAAGCTCGGCTACCGTCTGCTTGCGCAGCTGCTCGAACCAGTCCGCCCCGTGATGGGGAATATCGACCACGCCGTCGTTCGATCCGTTTATGACCAGAGTTGGCCCCCGTTTTGCGCTCAAAGCGTAGAGCGCCGGCCCCCGCTCACCCAGGAAAGCCAGCGATTGATAAGGAATCGCCTGGCACATCTTGGTGCTCGAATCCCAATAACCGCCCGCCCCGTCCAGGTCGCCGCCGCCCGCTAACACGCAGGCGTGAATACGAGTATCCACCGCACACGCAACGCTGCTGACAAACGAGCCCATTGAATACCCTAAAACGGCGATCCGCTTGGGGTCCACGTCCGGCCGGTCAGCAAGATAGCTCACCGCCTGCATGACATCCGTAACCATCAGCCCGCCCAGGCGCCGCCCCATATCCTGCTCCGAAGACTGCGATGCGGGCGGCGCAAGCTCGGTATCATGCTGGCGAGTTCCCGATTTGCGGTCGCTGTTGCGCTCATACTCGCCAATCGGGTCATATGTGAGCACCACCGCACCCGCGCGCGAATAGAGGATGCCTGCCCAATAGGCGTACCAGGAAGACTTGTCGCCGCTGTGCCCGTTCACAATCACCAGCGCAGGATGCTTTACAATCGTTGCGCCCGCCGCGTGATACACGATCGCTGGCACGCGCAGACCATAACCCGTGCCGTAGGAAACGCGGTCCGCCGTTACGCCTGGCGCCGGCGAAAATTGGCCATATGACTTGGCGCGCACGTCCGGTAGCGGATCTGCAATGTGCAGGGCTGTCTTGATCCCGCTCCGCATTCCCGCCCAGTCGGGATGCGAAGCCGCAACAGCTAAAGAACTAAAGAAGAGAGTGAGAACAAAACCGGATGAGCGTGCCAAAGCTCATCCTAACGGGAACCGATGCAGCAGGCTGCGCTTTTGCCGAAAGGAGAACGCGGCAGCCGCGCCCGATGCCATCTATGGCTGACCCCTCCGCAATTCGACAAGCACGATCTCGGGCCGACAGTTATAGCGAATCGGCAGCGACGAGCAGCCTATCCCCGCACTCGTGTAGCCTTGCATTCCGCGATGTCGCCAGTGGCCGTGGATGTAAGCTCGCGGGCATCGCGCATTGTGCTTCAGCGCGCCCAAAACTGGCACCCGGATCTGCCCGGCATGCGTGTGCCCCGCAAGATATAGATCGATTCCTTTATCCGCGGCCGCATCATAAAGCTCCGGCGCATGCGCCAGCAGGATCTTGAACCCGTCGCTCGGTACGGAGGAGAGTGCCTTTTCTAAGTCGTGAGTCCCGTAATCAAAGTTGTCGTCGACGCCGGCCAGCCAAAGTGATTCCCCGCCCTGGTTGATCTCCGCAAATTCGTTCACCAGCATCTGCACGCCCATGTCCTCAAGCTGGTACGCGATCTCCCCGGCATCATGGTTCCCGAGAATGCCGAAGATGCCGTGCCGTGCGCGAATGCTCGAGACTATGCTCCGCATTCTGGGGTAAACGGCATCGCACGGACCACGATCTTCAAACCGGTAGTCGCCCGTAAACACGCACAGATCCGGCCGCAGCTCGCTCAGCCGCTCAGCCAGAACCTCGGTCAGGCCGTCTGTGCCGTCGATGTGGAAGTCTGACAGGTGAAGAATTTGGAATCCGTCGTATTCGTCCGGCAGACCGTCGAAATACATCGGAACCGTTCGCAATTCCGGATTCAGTGCGTTCCGCTTGCCTCTTTCATATAGACCGGCGAGCTACAAGCCGTTTCTCA
>Ga0213872_10000213_pt1 | contig 51454 bp, 49 predicted proteins | sample VelepicomBERX_R2_FD_160071 | JGI IMG/M metagenome (GOLD analysis project Ga0213872, IMG submission 160071) | Rhizosphere microbial communities from Vellozia epidendroides in rupestrian grasslands, the National Park of Serra do Cipo, Brazil - RX_R2 | ecosystem: Host-associated > Plants > Roots >... | reverse complement strand
TTGCCGGCAGCGTCGACCATAGGCACGAAGTCCACGTCGTAGATGCTGATATTGCCGATCTCGCCGGCACTGGCGCCATTCTTGCCCTGCCAGCGATCCACGAAATAGATCAGCGAATCGCCGATGCCCTTGATGGCCGGAATATTCAACTCCATCGGGCCGGCCTTGTTGTCGAACCCCCATGCGCCGAGTTCCAGCGCGCGCCGGTAGGCGTGGTTGGCATCCCGCACGCGGAAGGCGATCGCGCAGATCGAGGGGCCGTGCAGTCGTGCGAAGCGCTGGGCGAACGAGTCCGCCTCGGCGTTGATGATGAAGTTGACGCCACCTTGGCGGTACAGGGTCACGTTCTTGTGACGATGCTTGGCGACCGCCGTGAACCCCATGGTCTCAAACAGACTCCCCAGTGCGGCGGGGTCCGGCGCCGCGAATTCGATGAACTCGAAACCGTCGGTGCCCATCGGGTTGTTCCAGGGGACGAATGCGGCCATGGCTGCTCCTGCGCGGAAGATTGCAATTGCGAAATTGTCCAGCGCGGGTCGCGCAGGAATCGTGCGAAACAAGGCGTATGTTTCTGGATTTCGCAGGATTCCTGCAAAATCTGCTGAATGGACAACATCATCGAGCTCGACGCCGTGGATCGGCGCATTCTCAAGGCCTTGCAGCTTGACGGCCGCATGACCTACGACGCACTCGCCGCCGAGGTGCAGCTCTCCGCCTCAGCGGTGCTGCGGCGTGTGCGCCGGCTCGAAGACAGCGGCGCCATTTCCTCCTACGTGGCCCTGGTCGCGCCCGAGCGTATCGGCCTAGGCCTCACGGCCTACATCAATGTGCGGCTGGAGAAGCAGCCCGGGAGCCACAAGCGCAATCCCATGGACCTGTTCCGGGCTGCGGTCGAGGCCTGGCCCGAGGTGGTGGAGTGCGCTGCTCTGACGGGTGAGATGGACTACTTGCTGCGTGTCGTGGTGGAGGACATGGCGCACTACGCCCGCTTCATCCGTGAAACCCTGCTCAAGCATCCGAGCGTGCAGGACTGCAAGACCAGCTTCGTGCTCGACCGAGTGAAGAACACCACAGCCCTGCCGCTCTGATCCTCAGTCGTATTCGTGCAGCAGCTTCAATGTGTGCTGAGGGTTCAGCTGCAGCAGCTCGCCGATCTCGGCGAGATCGTCGGGCACAGCGGCGTTCTCCCAGCCGTCGGCTGTGTGGCGGGCCAGCTGAACGGCCAATTTGACGCAACGCACCTGCAAGTCGCGGGCATGCTTGTCGTTGGTGATGCGCTTGAGCAGCGCCGGCAAGCGCCAGACCTGCATCAATTCCTGCTCGAGATCGCCCAGTTCGATATTGAGCACCTCGCGCTGCACATTCACGCTGCGCAAGGTCTTGTCGGCCTGCTGGCGCTGGCGCATTTCGATCGCCAGCGCGGGAGCATGCACCCACATCAGCATTTCGGCGAAATCATGCAGCAAGGCGGCGCTGTGGAGAATGGCCGCGTCAGGATCCGCGCGGTGGGCTGCGAACGCCAGGGCATAGCGTGCCGCTCGGTTGGCGCGAGATAGCACGCGGTTCAGGCCGACCAGGGCTTCAGGCTGCGTAGCCAAGAGGTCCTCCACGATCGGCTGCGGCCCGAACTTTCTGAAGAAAGGCGTGATGCCCATAAGCACCAGGGCGGCCGTCACCGTCTCGGCATCGGCGAGCAGCCGCTGCGAACGATGCTCGGCCGCGTGGGACAGCACCTTCAGCGTCATCAGCGGGTCATTGGCGATCATCTCGCCGAGCCGGTTGGCGTCCACGGCGTCTTCGTTGGCGCGCATCAGTTCCAGCGCGTCAGCCGTCTCCGCCAGGACCGGAATTTCCGCCTTGCGGAAGTGCTGGGTCCAGGCCGCCAGGGTGGGCAGAGGGCGGGTGAGTTGCTGCAAGCTCATGGGCGCGAAGCCGGAAGTCGAGTGGCTTCATCCTATATCGGCCGTCGCGCCGCAGGGCTGAATCTGCGGGCGCCACCGCCACCTTGCTTGCGGGGGCGGCGGCGCGAGGGCGCTGATCAGAGGCGCGTCACGCCCGGCAGGGTGGCCACGCGGTCTCCGTCCGCATAGAGCGCGCCCTCCGGGGCGCCGGCCTCGGCGTAAAACTCCAGCGCCGGCTGGCGCTTGCGGCGCAGCCCGCCGATGGCGACCGCAGCGCGCGTCAGTACTGCGCTCAAACCCATCAACAGGCACGCCAAGCGCAGGCGCCAGGCTTCGTAGCTCAGAGCCTCATCTTGAGGGCCTCTCAGTTCATCCAGTCTCATGATCGATCTCCTGGGCCGCCGCTCCTGCATTGCGGATATGGGCGGCTTTGCGGTTCAGGGGCTGTCGAGCGTCTTCAATTGCTCGCGCAGTTGTCGGGTGGCCTGCTGGCGCAAATTGCCGGTCTGGTGCCGGCCGGCTAGACGTTTGAGCGCCGGCGCAACCAGCGGATTTCGCGGCTTGGCTTGGCGTTGCAGCAGGGCAGATGCGTTGGGGCGAGGAGCGACGAATCGGCTCATGGGTTCTCCTTTGGCCATGCGGCGGCGCCACTGCGAACCGCACAGCGTTGTGAATCGGAATGGGGCATCGACGCCTGAACGGGCGGTGGCAGCGCCGGCTCAGGGAAAGAGAGAGATTTGGTGTGTCGCCGTGACGGGCCCGGTCACGACTTGAGCAAATGATAAACGACCGATTATCAAGCGCAAGTGATTTTTACCAAACGTGGTCGTGCGCTGACACGCCATGGACGCAGCAGGCCATGGCGCGGCAGAGACGCTCAGCGCGCCTTGGGTTTGAGCGGCGCCACGCCTTGCTGAATCTTGCGCCAGTCGTCCATCTCATCCGCCGCAGGGGGCGGCACAGAGGGGCGGACGGCCGGCGCGCCCGCCGGCTCGGGCGTCAGAACTTCGCCAAGCAGGTCCAGCAGTCGCGCGCGGGCGCGCTGGGGGTGACGACGGTAGTAGGTCAGTACCAGGCCCATGATGAAGCGCTCCTCGTCGTCCTGGGGAGCGGCTGGAGCCGGCGCCTCCGTGCTTGCCGTGAGGGGTACCGCGTCGCCGTGTTCGTGATCCATCCAGCCTGGCGGCTTGTGGAAGAGCTGTTCGAACTGCCGCGCCAGCCGCTCGCCGATCTGGCGGCTGCGGCTCTTGATCTGGCTCCAATAGCTGGGCTGGATCTGCAAACGTTCCGCGAAACGCCGCTCCAGGCCACGCAGGGTGGCGGCATCGGGATGCTTGACGGTGGCTGCGACGAACTCGTCAAACAGGCGCAGGGCGTTGTCCAGGCGGACTTGCGCCGTGTCGCGGATAGGGGCTGGCATAGAGGCCGTATGATAAACGACCCTTCACCACGGGGTGGCAGGGGCACGAACGCACCCTGCGGTTGCCGCGCGGCTTGATCAAGAAGTGTTCACTCCTCTTCCTTGACCTTGTAGCTCGAGGTCAGCTGAGCCTGTGTGTTAGGGGGCACGGGCTCATAGTGCGAGAGCACCAGCGTGTAGCGCCCCTGGCCCTGTGTCATGGCGTTGAGCCGGGTCTGGTAGCTGGCCAGCTCCGCCAGCGGTGCCAGGCCCTGCACGACCATCACGCCCGGCACGGCCGAACGCGTGCCGTTGACCTGTCCGCGCCGCGACGCCAGGTCGCCGGTGATATCACCCATGCTGGACGCCGGCGCCGAGATCTCGACGTTGACGATGGGCTCCAGGATCAGCGGCCTTGCTTCCTGGACGGCCAGCATCATGGCTTTCTTGGCCGCGGTGACGAAGGCGATCTCCTTGCTGTCCACGGAATGGTGCTTGCCGTCGAAGACCGTGACTTTGATGTCCACCACCGGGTAGCCGGCGATCACGCCCTGCTCCAGTGCGGCGCGGACGCCTTTCTCGACGGCGGGCATGAACTGCCCCGGGATCACGCCGCCCTTGACCGCGTCCACGAACTCGAAGCCCGCGCCGCGCTCGCGAGGCTCGATGCGAAGCCAGACCTCCCCGAACTGGCCGGCACCGCCGCTCTGCTTCTTGTGGCGGTAGTGCCCTTCGCTTGGGATGGAGATCGTCTCTCGATAGGCAATCCGCGGCGGCTGCGTATTGAGCTCGAACTTATAGTTCTCGCGCATGCGCTCCAGCAGCATGCGCAGATGGAGCTCGCCGAGGCCGAAGATGAGCGTCTCGTTGGTCTGAACCGCATGCTCGACCTTGAGGCAGGGGTCTTCGTCCACGTGGCGCGAGAGCATGTCCCACAAGCGTTGCTCGTCGCCGTGGCGCGCGGGGCTGAGCGCCAGGCCGTGCACGGGCACGGGGAACTCCAGCGGCTTGAGGTGGATGTGCTCGTCCTCGGGGGCGTCGTGCAGCACCGCGTCGTAGTGCAGCTCCTCGACCTTGGCCACTGCGCAGAGGTCGCCCGGGACCGCGCGCTCGACTTCTACATGCTTGCCGCCCTGAAGCATGAACAGGTGCCCGACCTTGAAGGCCTTGCGCGCATGGCCCACGAACAACAAGCTGTTCTTCGTGACGGTGCCTTGGTGGACGCGGATCACGCCCATCTTCCCGAGATAGGGGTCGGCCACAATCTTGAACACATGCGCCAGCACATGCTCGGCAGGGTCCGGCCGGGCCGTAACCGCCGTCTCGCTACCGTCGCGCCGGCCTTTATCGCTGATGAATTGCGGTGGATTGCCCTCTGCGGGGTTGGGCAGCAGGCGCTCGATCACGTCAAGCAGCTCGGCCACGCCGGCGCCGGTTCGTGCCGAGCAGAAGCACACGGGGATCAGGTGGCCCTCGCGCAGCGCCTGCTCGAGCGGCGCGTGCAGCTCCTTGGGATCCACATCGCCGTCATTGAGATAGCGATCGACGAAATCGGCGTCCACCTCGACCACCTGCTCCACCAGCGCCCGGTGCGCAGCGGCCACCGAGGAAAAGTCCGTCGCTGGCCCATCCGAGTTGTAGAAGCAGTCGACGACCTTGGCCCCACCGTCGACCGGCAGATTCAGCGGCAGGCACTCCCTGCCAAAGACCTCCTGAAGCTGCGCCAGCAGGCCCGGCAGGTCGATTTCGGGGGCGTCGATCCGGTTGATGACGACGGCCCGGCACAGCCCTCGGGCGGCGGCCGCTTCCATCATGCGCGAGGCCATCATTTCCACGCCATTGGCGGCGTTGACGACAACGATCGCCGTATCCACCGCCTCCAGCGCCGGCAGCGACTGGCCCACAAAATCCGGCGCCCCCGGCGTGTCGATGGCATGAATGCGGATGCCGCCGTGGTTCATGTGGACCAGGGACGACTGTAGCGAGTGCTGCACGCGCTTTTCCTGGGGATCGAAATCGGAGACGGTGCTTCCACGCTCCACGCTGCCCGCCTGGGTGATGACGCCGGCCTGCAACAGCAGGGCCTCCAGCAGCGTCGTCTTGCCCGCGCTGGCCGGCCCGACCAGCGCAATCGTTCGTATGCCGGCAATGTCCGGGGAAATTGAGTCGCTCATGGCATGTCTCCTGATGGGCCCGGTTTGAGGCCAGCGTATTCCGATGGCGCCGTGTCGGCAAGAGGGCTGAATCCGGTCTCTGGTTCGACTGCCCGGCTGTATGGCCGACATGCTCACCTTGCGTCTTGCGTCTTGCGTCTTGCGTCTTGCGTCTTGCGTCTTGCGGCCGGCCGGGACGCTTTGCGCCTTAGTGCGCTGGCCGAGCAGGGCTGGCTCGATACCCATGTCGTCGCGGGCATGTGCCCGGCGACGGCCGAGGAAGTGCGGCGCAGCTCATCCGTGGCCAGCCTGCAGGCCCAGATCGCCCGGCCCGACACCCGTGTTTTACTGGCCGAGTTCAACGAGCACCTGATCGGCTTCGCCCAGTTGCCTGCGCAGTCGCCGCAGGCCCCTGTCCTGAGCGAGCGCCCCCGCGAGCGTGAGAGGGTCCATGGGCAGCGCCCCTTCCTTGGCTAGCATGTCCGCGCCCGCCTACTGAAGGAGGTCGAGGAGCTGGCCGCCCAGGGCTCGGCGACGCTTCTTTGGACATTCGGCTGCATCCTCATCCTGCGTGCGCTGTGCCTATGCGAGCCTATGCGAGCGCCAGGGCTATCGGAGCCTGGGCTCGTGCTTGATCGAAATGGATCGCGAACGCCGCGAGATGCTCGTGCTGCCCGAGCGTCTCGGAGCATTCAGGGCAATGCGATGAAGCAACAGGCCGGTGGTATTGAGCGGGGCGCTGGACAAACCGGACTGTTTGTGAAGAAATCACCCCCAGTGTCGCGTGGCGGCCAGCTGAAGGATGGACATGGGGCTTCGGGCCTCGAGGAGTCAGACCGTATGGACATGAACCGGAGGCAGTTTTTCCGGGTGAGTGGGGCGGGCCTTGTTGGATCCAGCCTCGTTGCGTTGGGCTTCTCGCCCCTGGCCGCCCTGGCCGAGGCGCGCAACTTCAAGCTTGCCCGGACGACCGAGACCCGCAATACCTGCCCGTATTGCTCGGTGGGTTGCGGCATCATCATGTACTCGCTCGGCGACAAGGCCAAGAACGTCACGAGCGAGATCATCCACATCGAAGGCGACCCGGACCACCCGGTCAACCGAGGCACCCTGTGCCCCAAGGGCGCGGGCCTGCTGGACTTTGTTCACAGCCCCAACCGGCTCAAGTGGCCGCAAGTGCGCGAGTCCGGGGCCAAAGAGTGGAAGCGCGTGAGCTGGGACGAGGCCATGGACCGCCTTGTCAAGCTGATGAAGGCCGACCGCGACGCCAACTTCATCGCCAGCAATGCTGATGGCAAGACCGTCAACCGCTGGCTCTCCACGGGCATGCTCTGCGCGAGCGCATCCTCCAACGAATCGGGCTACATCACGCACAAGGCGATGCGCTCGATGGGGATGCTGGTCTTCGACAATCAGGCGCGCGTTTGACACGGACCGACGGTGGCCAGTCTGGCCCCGACGTTCGGACGAGGCGCGATGACCAACCACTGGGTCGACATCAAGAATGCCGACCTCGTGTTGATCATGGGTGGCAATGCCGCCGAAGCCCACCCCTGCGGCTTCAAGTGGGTGATCGAGGCCAAGCAGCACAACAAGGCCCGGCTGCTGGTGGTGGACCCGCGCTTCACGCGCTCGGCCGCGATGAGCGACTATTACGCGCCGATCCGCGCGGGCTCTGACATCGCCTTCCTCGGTGGCGTTATCAACTACCTCCTGAGCCAGGACAAGATCCAGCACGAGTACGTCAAGCACTACACCAACGCCAGCTTCCTCATCAATGAGGGCTACAGCTTCGACAACGGGCTGTTCAGCGGTTACGACGAGCAAAAGCGCAGCTACAACAACGCCTCCTGGGCCTACGAGCTCGACGACAAGGGCTTCGCCAAGGTCGACCCGACGCTCGAGCATCCGCGCTGTGTGCTCCAGATCATGAAGAAGCACTACTCGCGCTACACGCCCGAGATGGTGTCCCGGATCACCGGGACGCCCAAGGACAAATTCCTCAAGTGCTGCGAAATGATCTCCAGCACGGCCGTGCCCGACAAGGTGATGACGATCATGTACGCCCTGGGCTGGACCCAGCACAGTCAGGGCTCGCAGATCATCCGCACCGGCGCTATCGTGCAGTTGCTGCTCGGAAATATCGGCCAGCCCGGCGGCGGCATGAACGCCTTGCGCGGCCACTCCAACATCCAGGGCCTGACCGACCTTGGCCTGCTTTCCACCTCGCTCACTGGCTACATGACGCTGGCGCGCGATAGCGAGCAGGACCTGGAGACCTATTACAAGACCCGCGCGCTCAAGCCCCTGCGGCCCAACCAGATGAGCTACTGGCAGAACTACCCCAAGTTCTTCGTCAGCCAGCAAAAGGCCTGGTGGGGCAAGGCGGCGACCAAGGAGAACGACTGGGCCTTCCACTACCTGCCCAAGTGGGACAAGGGCTACGACGTGTTGCAGGCCTTTGAGCTGATGAACCAGGGCAAGATGAACGGCTACATCTGCCAGGGCTTCAACCCTGTCGGCTCCTTCCCCAACAAGAAGAAGATCGTCGACGGCCTGTCCAAGCTGAAGTACCTGGTCATCATCGATCCGCTCAACACCGAGACGGCCGAGTTCTGGAAGAACTTCGGCGAGCACAACGACGTGAAGAGCGAGGAGATCCAGACCACCGTCTTTCGCTTCCCCAGCACTTGCTTCGCCGAGGAGGATGGCTCGCTGACCAACTCGGGCCGCTGGCTGCAGTGGCACTGGAAGGGCGCCCCGCCGCCCGGCGATGCCAAGGGCGATGCGGAAATCATCGCGGAGATCTTCCTGCGCATGAAGGCCGCCTACGTCAAGGACGGCGGCGCCTTCCCCGACCCCATCGTCAACCTCACCTGGTCCTACAAGATTCCCAAGAGTCCCTCGGCCGAGGAGCTCGCGATGGAGTACAACGGTAAGGCCTTGGCCGATGTGACCGATCCCAAGGACCCAAGCAAGGTGCTGGTCAAGGCCGGCGAACAGCTTCCAGGCTTCGCGATGCTGCGCGACGACGGCAGCACCGCCTGCGGCTGCTGGATCTACGCAGGGGCGTGGACCCAGGCCGGCAACCAGATGGCACGGCGCGACAACAGCGATCCCTTCGGCATCGGCCAGACGCTCAACTGGGCCTGGGCCTGGCCGGCGAATCGCCGCATCCTCTACAACGCCGCGTCCAGCGATCCCACTGGCAAGGCCTGGAACGCCAGGCGCCGCCTGGTCAACTGGACGGGCGACAAGTGGGCCGGTGCCGACGTGCCCGACATCCGCCCCGATGCCAACCCGGGTGAGGACGAGGCGGTCCACCCCTTCATCATGACCGCCGAGGGCGTGGCGAGGCTGTTCGCGCCCAGCGGCATGGTCGACGGCCCCCTGCCCGAGCATTACGAACCCTTCGAGTCGCCCATTCCGGGCAACCCAATGAACAGCAATTCCAAGGCCCGCGCCAATCCTGCGGCGCGCGTGTTCAAGGGCGACAAGGAGGCCTTCGGTACGCCCGCCGAGTACCCCTATGTGGCCACGAGCTACCGGCTGACCGAGCACTTCCACTACTGGACCAAGAACGTGGATACCTCGGCCATCATCCAGCCGCAGCAGTTCGTGGAGATCAGCGAGGAGCTGGCCCAGGAGAAGGGAATCGCCAACGGCGGCATGGTCAAGGTCAGCTCCAAGCGAGGCTTCATCAAGGCCGTGGCGGTGGTGACCAAGCGGATCCCCGTGCTCGAGGTCGACGGCAAGAAGGTGCACACGGTGGGCCTGCCCAACCACTGGGGTTTTGTCGGCGTGGCCAAGCCCGGCTATTTGGTGAACACGCTCACCCCCTTCGTGGGCGATGCGAACACCCAGACGCCGGAATACAAGAGCTTCACCGTCAATATCGAGAAAGCGTGAGGTAGCGACATGTCTTCACTCCAATCGCTCGATATCGCGAAACGCTCCGCCACCACCACGCCGAGTCCGCAGGCGCGGCATGGCGCGGAGATCGCCAAGCTCATCGATGTCTCCTCCTGCATCGGCTGCAAGGCCTGCCAGGTGGCCTGCATGCAATGGAACGACCTGCGCGACGACGTGGGCGAGAACGCCGGCAGCTACGACAATCCGCGCGACCTCACGCCGCAATCGTGGACGGTCATGCGCTACTCCGAGGTGGAGGTCGTCGAGAACAAGCTCGAATGGCTGATCCGCAAGGACGGCTGCATGCACTGCGAGGACCCGGGCTGCCTCAAGTCTTGCCCCGCCCCTGGCGCCATCGTGCAGTACACGAACGGCATCGTGGACTTCATCTCCGAGCACTGCATCGGGTGCGGCAACTGCGTGACCGGCTGCCCCTTCGACGTGCCGCGCATCTCCAAGGTCGACAGCAAGGCCTACAAGTGCTCGCTGTGTTCCGATCGTGTCGGCGTCGGCCTGGAGCCGGCCTGCGTGAAGGCCTGCCCGACGGGCGCCATTCGCTTTGGGGCCAAGGAAGACATGCTGGACTTCGGCGCCGAGCGCGTGGCCGACCTCAAGGAGCGCGGCTACGAGCAGGCCGGCGTCTACGATCCGCCCGGCGTCGGCGGCACGCACGTGGTCTACGTGCTCCAGCATGCTGACAAGCCCGAGCTCTACCACGGGCTGCCCGCCGATCCGAAGATCAGCCCACTGGTCTCGCTCTGGAAGGGCGTGGCCAAGCCGCTGGCGGTGGCGGCCATGATCGGCGCGGTCTTCGCCGGCTTCTTCCACTACATGAAGGTAGGCCCCATCGAAACCAAGGACGAGGCTGAATCATGAAACTGCTGCAGCGCTATCAGGACGGCGATCGGATGAGGCACTGGCTCGTCGCCCTCCTGTTCTTCATGGCCGCTTTCTCGGGCCTGGCCTTCTTCCACCCGGCCTTGTACTTCTTCACGGCCCTCTTCGGCGGCGGCGCGTGGGCGCGCATCTTGCACCCCTTCTTCGGGCTGGCAATGGCGCTGATCTTCGCCGGGCTGTTCTTCAAGCTCCGGCACGAGAACCGCATGACCGATGCCGACCGCGCATGGCGCGCCCGGGCCGGCCAGCTGCTGCGTGGCGACAAGGGGGCCATGCCGCCCGTGGGCAAGTACAACGCGGGTCAGAAAATGGTGTTCTGGCTGCTGAGCAGCTGCCTGCTCCTGCTGTTCATCACGGGCTTCATGTTTTGGCAACCGTGGTTCGCCAACGCCTTCCCCATCCTGCTGCGCCGCATTGGCGTCCTCGTCCACGCGGCCTCGGCAGTCGGCCTGATCCTCGGTGTCATCGTCCACGTGTATGCGGCCATCTGGGTCAAGGGCACCTTGCGCGCCATGACGCGCGGCACCGTGACCGAGGCCTGGGCCAGGCAAAATCACGCGCTGTGGTACCAGGACATGACGCGTCTGCGTAAATGAGAAAGGGCACCGTACACGATGACGGCCGCGGCCAAGCTGCTATCGCCCGAAGAGATTGCGGTCCGTGCCGGTGAGCAGGTCGCCTTCCTGCGCCTGCCCGAGCCGGGGCTGTTCGCCGAACGCGCCCTGCGCCTGCGCCAGCTCGCCGCCGGGCACGCGATGCGCGACTACCTGCTGTTCTGCGCCGAGCTGACTCAGTGCCAGCATGAGCGTTTCAAGCAGCCACTGACGCTCGTGCTGCCGACCGCCGCGCAGATCGAGGCCGCGGCGCATGCTGGGCGCCCACTGCTGGACGTGCAATCCTGGCCGCGCGACCCGAGCTGGTGCGTCGAGTTGCGCGCGCTGATGCGAGCCCTTGCCGCGCGGTTGCCCGATGGTCCAGCACGCGAGACTACCCAGGGGCTGGCTGCCTCCAGCGACGAACATCTCGAACAGCAGGCTGACCGTCTACTCGGCGGCGTGATGCTGGGCCTGGATCTTGGCACGGCCCCGCTCGTCGCGGCCGCCCTGCAGCTGTACTGGGTGCGCCTGGTTGCCGCGATCCAGGCTGAGCATGGCGGCGACCGTATCGCTCCATTCGGTCGCATCGATGACCCCTTGTCCTGCCCCTGCTGCGGCTCTCGGCCTACGGCCAGCATCACGCGCATTGGCGCCGAAGGATCGGGCTGGCGCTACCTCTGCTGCAGTCTGTGCGCCACCCAATGGCATTACGTGCGCATCAAGTGCACGCATTGCCAGGCCACCAAGGGCATCGGCTTTCAGGCGCTCGTCGACGAGGCCGGTCATGGCAACGAGCGCGTGCAGGTCGAGACTTGCGAAGGCTGCGGCCACTACCTGAAAATCGTCCATATGGAAAAGGACAATCAGGTCGAGCCCATGGCAGACGACCTCGCCTCGCTGACATTGGACCTGCTGGTCTCGGAGACTGGCCTGCAGCGCCATGGCGTGAACCTGATGCTGCTCTTCGGCGACCCCGACTCCGGCGCCGCGCCTCCCGATCCCGACGGGAGATCGTGATGGCAGCGCCCCAAGAGTCCGTGGTCCACGGCTCGAAGGCAAACCCCAAGGATCTGCCCTCGACCGACAAACTCTTGCGCCATTGCGCCCCGCTGCTCGCGGAGCATGGCCACACGCTCGTGGCCGCAGAGGCGCGCCATCTGCTTGACGCCCTGCGCCTGCGCGTGCTGGCCGGGCAGGCGAGCGCTGCGCAGCTCGCCCTTGAGCCACTGGCGCAGCAGCTGGCGCAGCGCGTTCAGCAGCGGCTCTCGCCGCGCATGCGCGCCGTGATCAACCTCACCGGTACCGTCATCCATACCAATCTCGGCCGCGCGCTGCTGGCCGATGCGGCGCTGCAGCCGCTGCTGCAGCTGATGGCCAGCCCCAACAACCTCGAATACGACCTCGGCTCGGGCGGCCGCGGCGACCGTGATGACGTGGTCGAAGGCCTGCTCTGCGAGCTGACCGGCGCCGAAGCCGCGACCGTGGTCAACAACAATGCCGCCGCTGTGCTGCTGGGCATCGCGGCGCTGGCGCGCGGCCGCGAGGTCATCGTTTCCCGCGGCGAGCTCGTCGAGATTGGTGGTGCGTTCCGCATGCCCGATGTGATGGCCAGCGCCGGCGCGGTGATGGTCGAGGTCGGCACGACGAACCGCACCCATGCGCGCGACTACGAGCAGGCCATCAACGAGCGCACGGCGCTGCTCATGAAGGTCCATACGAGCAACTACCAGGTCCAGGGCTTCACCGCCGCCGTGCAAGAGGCTGAGCTGGCCGCGATCGCGCACGCGCGCGGCCTGCCGCTGATGAGCGACCTGGGCAGCGGTGCGCTTGTCGACCTGTCCCAATGGGGGCTGCCCGCCGAGCCCTTGCCCCAGCAGATGCTGGCCGCGGGCTGCGACGTGGTGAGCTTCAGTGGTGACAAGCTGCTCGGCGGCCCGCAGGCCGGCCTCATCGTCGGGCGGCTCGATGTGATCCAGAAGATCCGCAAGTTCCCGATGAAGCGCGCACTGCGCATGAGCAAGCTGCCCATGGCTGTGCTCGAAGCCACGCTGCGCCTCTATCTTCGGCCCGAGAAACTCACCGAGACCCTGCCCACGCTGCGCCTGCTCACCCGCCCCCTGGCGGTCATCGAGGCGCAGGCGCGCAGCCTACAGCCCCTTGTGCATGCGGCCGTGGCACCGCGCTATGCCGTGGTGACTGCCGCCATGCAGGGCCAGATCGGCTCGGGCTCCCTGCCCGTTGCGCGGCTGCCGTCCGCGGGCCTGGTGATCGCGCCGCAAGGCGGCAGGAACCTCGGCTCGGCGCTGGACAAGCTCAGCCGCGCTCTGCGCGAACTACCCGAGCCCGTGATTGGCCGCATTGCCGACGACAAGCTCTGGCTCGACCTGCGCTGCCTCGAAGACAGCGCACACCTGAGCCGCCAGCTGCCCGCGCTGCAGGAGGCCCTGGCATGAAGCGCCGCGAGCTCCTCGTCCTCGGAGGCTTTGCGGCCGCCGCGCAGCTGCGCCTGGGCGGGGCCGAAGGCATCAAGCGAGACTGGCCTAAGGGCCGCGCGACGCCTGCGCTGGCGCTGCCCGGCTTCAGCCTGGCTTCAGCGCGCGGCACCGTCGTGCTGCTGAATTTCTGGGCCAGCTGGTGCCCGCCCTGCCGTGACGAACTGCCCTCGCTCGAACTGCTTGAGGCGGTGCTAGAGCCCAAGGACTTCAAGGTCGTGGCCATCAACTACCGCGAGACCGACGCTGCGCTCAAGCGCTTTCTCGACCAGATGCCCTCGTCCCTGAGCATGGTGCGCGACGCCGACGGCACGGTGGCCCAGGCCTTTGGCGTCCACGTCTTCCCTACCAGCGTTCTCATCGGTCGCGATGGCCGTGCCATCTTCACCGTGGTCGGCGGGATGGAGTGGAACCAGGAACCCGCGCGCGGCTGGATTGCACCTTATCTATGAACTCTTGGAGAAATGAATGATGGACCGCAGAACCCTTCTTGGCGGCGCACTGGCCGCGGCAGTTGCTCCGCTGGCACGGGCCGAAGCCGAGCGCCACTTTGCGCCCGAGCCCAGTGCCGCCTGGCGCACCTTCGACCTCACGCTCAGCGTCGAGGTTGTCGACGTGCAGGGCGTCACGAAGCTGTGGCTGCCGCTTCCCGACTTGGAGACGCCTTACCAGCGCACCCTCGAAAATTCTTGGACCGGCAACGCCCGGATCGCCCGCGTGCAGGCCGACGCCGCCCGCGACACGCGCATGTTCTACGCTGAGTTCGACCCGGCCACCCAACAGCCACAAGTCTCGCTCACGACCCGCCTGCAGACGCGCAACCGCGTCGTCGATTGGAGCAAGCCCGGCCAGGTGCATGAGGACCCGCAATCGCTGCACGCTGCCCTGCAAGCGACCGAGATGATCCCAATCGACGGCGTCGTTCATCGCACGGCGCTGGAGGCCGTTAAGGGCGTGCCAAACGACGATCTCGAACGTACCCGGGCCATCTACCGCTGGGTCGTCACCAATGCCCACCGCGAGCCCGCGGTTCGCGGCTGCGGCACGGGCGACGTACGCACCATGCTGGAGACCGGCAATCTCGGTGGCAAGTGCGCGGACCTGAACGCCGTTTTCGTCGGCATGTGCCGATCAATTGGTATCCCGGCGCGCGACCTCTACGGCGTGCGCATGGCGCCAAGCGCGTTTGGCTATCGCGAGCTCGGCGCGAATTCCGCCAACCTCAAGGGTGCCCAGCATTGCCGCGCCGAGGCCTTCCTCAAGCAGTACGGCTGGGTGGCCATGGATCCGGCCGACGTGCTCAAGGTCATGCGCCAGGAAACGCCGGACTGGATCAAGGACATGGCCCATCCCGTGGCCGCGCCCGTGGCCAAGAGCCTCTTTGGATCTTGGGAAGGCAACTGGGTCGGCTACAACCGCGCCCACGACCTGCGCCTGCCGGGCCAGCGCGGCGCGGCCACGCTGCCCTTCCTCATGTACCCGCAGGGCGAGAACGCCAGCGGCCGCTTCGACGAGCTGGCGCCCGACACGTTCAAGTACACGATCAGCGCCAAGGAACTCACCGTCTGATCACCGCCCCATGATCATCGGGACCGCCGGTCACATCGACCACGGCAAGACCACGCTGGTGAGGGCCCTCACCGGCGTGGACACCGACCGGCTGCCCGAGGAAAAGAAGCGAGGCATCAGCATCGAGCTCGGCTATGCCTTCCTCGACCTGCCTGGCCAGGAGCGCCTGGGCTTCGTCGACGTGCCCGGCCATGAGCGGCTGGTCCACACCATGCTGGCCGGCGCCACCGGCCTCGACCACGCCTTGCTCGTGATCGCGGCCGACGACGGTGTGATGCCCCAGACGCGCGAGCACCTGGCGGTGCTGAGCCTGCTGGGCATTCCGAGCGGCGCCATCGTCATCACCAAGTGCGACCGCGTGGCGCCCGAGCGCATCGCCGTGCTGCGAGAAGAGATCGCGCAGCTGCTGCAGGGCAGCGGCTTCGAAGCCTCGCCTATTTTCGAAGTGGCCGCGCTGCAGGGAACCGGGCTGGATGCATTGCGCGCGCACCTGGCGAGCCGGCAGGGACGTCGAACCGACGTCCAAGGGCAGGGCTTTCGTCTCGCCATCGATCGCGCCTTCAGCCTGGATGGCGTGGGCACCGTGGTCACCGGCACGGTGCATGCGGGCCGCGTGCACGTGGGTGACGCGCTGCGCCTGTTGCCGGGCAGCGAGCAGCTGCTGCGCGTTCGCAGCCTGCATGCGCAGAACCGAGAGGTCGGCGAAGCGCATGTGGGCCAGCGCTGTGCGGTGGGCCTCGTGGGCATCGGGCGCGAGGCCATCGCGCGCGGGCAATGGCTGGTTCATCCGGATGTGGCCGTGGCCACCAGCCGCCTCGACGCGCGCCTGCGCCTGTGGCCGGCCGAAACGCGTGGCCTGCGCAGCGGCGCGAGCGTGCAGCTGCATCTGGGCGCGCGGGCTGTTAACGCCTCGCTGGCCGTGCTAGACCGCGAGCTGCTGGAGCCCGGCCATGAGGCGCTGGTACAGCTTGTTCTGCACGAGCCCATCGGCGCCTGGCGCGGCGACCGCGTCGTGCTGCGCGACGCATCGGCCAGCCGCACGCTGGCCGGCGGCGTCGTGCTCGATCCCTTCGCGCCGGCCCGCTATCGCCGCACGGCGGCCCGGCTGGCCGAACTGGGCGCCTTGCAGCGGCCTTCAATGATGCAGCGCCTGACCGGCTTACTGGCCGAAGCGCCGCAAGAGCTGCGCCGTTTCGCCGCCGCCGAAGGCTGCGAACAAGTGCTGGTGCCGGAAGATGGCCTGATCATTCAGGAAGCCGGAGCGGTCTGGGCCATGTCCGAGCCTGGCGCCCAAGGTCTCATGACGCTGCTGTTGGAGCGTTTGGCCGAGCACCATCAGAGCGCACCGGAAGAGCTGGGCCTGGACGTGGCGCGGCTGCGCCGCGTGGCCGCACCACGCCTGGCCGAGCCCCTGTGGCGCGCCCTGGTGCAGCGGCTGCGAGGCGAGGGCCGCCTCTCGCAGCGAGGGTCTTTTCTGCACCTGCCCGAGCATGGCGTGCAGCTCTCGGCCACTGAGCAACGCATTGCGCAAAAGGTGGCGCCCCGGCTGGCCGAGGCGGGCGTTGAAGGCGCCTGGGCGCGCGATCTCGCGCGCGAGTGCGGCGAGGCAGAGGCCCTCGTTCGCACTGCACTTGCGCGACTGGCACAGCAAGGAGACCTGCACCAGGTGGTGAAAGACCTGTACTACGACATTCCCACCATGGTTAGGCTGGCGCAATGCGTGCGCGGCGTCGCAGCGGGCGCAGGCGGGCAGGTGCTGGCCGCGGCCTTTCGCGATGCCACCGGCCTGGGCCGCAAGCGCGCGATCCAGGTCCTCGAATACTTCGACCGTGTGGGCTTGCTGCGCAGGGTCGATGACGTACACAAGCTGCGCAGCGATGCGCGGATTTTCGAATGAGGAAGGAAGACGACACCGGTGTGTCGGCCGGGCTTCAAACCCGGTGGGTGGCGCCACGCGCCGCCAGGTGGGTTCGACTCCCATTTCCTTCCGCCAGGATGAGCCCACCCTGTAGGCGCTGCGCGCCACCCCGATGAATCGGCTCTTCGAGCCTCAATGAAACGCATCATGTCCAGTGCTGAACTGACAGGCCTGCTGAGTCGCTACTCAGTTGGCCCCAAATATCTGGTCGAACCCGGGCCGAGCGATGAGCAACTGAGGCTGATGGTCGAGGCGGCGCTGCGTGCGCCCGATCACGGCGAGTTACTGCCTTTTCGCTTCAAGGCCGTCCGCGGCGAGGCGCGCGAGAAGATGGCCCGGCTGTTCGCAGAGGGCGCACGGCGTGCGGGCAAGGACGAGGCCGGCGTGCAGATGGACTACGAGCGCGCCTTGCAACCTCCGCTGTCCGTGGCCGTCGTGGCCAAGCTCGACCTGGGTCATCCGCAGGTGCCCGTGCACGAGCAATGGGCCTGCGTTGGCGGTGCACTGGCCAATTTCCTCAATGCCGCTCATTTGCTCGGCTACGGCGGCAAGATGCTTTCCGGCGCCAAGGTGCGCGATTGCGGCATCCAGGCGGCCTTTTGCGGCCCCGGCGAAGTACTGCTGGGCTGGATCTCGCTGGGCACGCCCACTCGTCGTCCGCAGGGGCCGGCGCGCAAGCCGGGTGTCGAAACCGCGCTGATCGACTGGGCCTAGTCGAGTCCCGGCTCAGCTACCAGGCGCCCGCGGCCCATGTGCTTGGCCTCGTAGAGCGCCGTCTCGGCGCGGCGCAGCACGTCCTCGACATTGCGGTCGCCGCGCCGCAGCGGGGCCCAGCCGGCGGAGAAGTCCAGCGTGACTCCGAGGGCGGGTTGGGCGCGCAAGGCCAGCGTCTGGCGCATGCGCTGGTCGAAGGCCTGGGGGCCTTGCGCGTCGGTGCGTGCCATGAGCACGGCAAACTCGTCGCCGCCGATGCGGCCAGCCAGGTCGCCCAGCCGCATCTGGGCGTTGAGGCAACTGGCGAACAAGGCGAGCGCGCGGTCGCCGACCTCGCGTCCCTGCTCCGCATTGAGGCGGGTGAGATGGTCGATATCCAGCACCATCAGCGAGAGCGGTTCGTCGTAGCGGCGTGCCATGGAGATCATGGCCACCGCGCGGCTCATGAAGCTGGCGCGATCGGCCAGGCCGGTGAGGGAGTCGCTCTGCGCGAGCTGGGCCAGGTCGGCTTCGATCTCGCCACGCCAGGCCAGCACCAGGGCCAGCAGTACGCACATCAACCCCATCATGCAAGCGAGGCCCATCACGGTGTTGATGAGGCTGGGTGCCAGCGGACTCTCCAGTTCCACACCCAACGCGCCGGCCCCGCCACGCAGCACGAAGATGGCGGCCATCGGCAGCGTCGCCAGCAGCAGCAGGCCGCGCCAGCGCCGTGATTCGGCCGTGAAACTCTCGCGGCCCTTGCGCAGAACGGACAGGCCGATCATGACCAGCTGCAGGGCCAGCCAGGCATGGGCCCAGCCGACGCGGAAGGCGACCTGATCGAACTGAAGCACATAGACCGCGGGCATGAGCAGGGTGGCCAAACCCATCACCACCAGTCCCTTGCGCGGCGCCAGCCACAAGCCCACGCAGCGCCACAGGCAAGACAGCGAGGCCGCGAAAAGCAGCAGCGCCACGCCCATCAGTACGCGCTCGCCGCCGAAGCTGGCAAAGCCCATTGCCAGCCAGGCCAGGAACTGCAGACCCATGAAGCCCTGCGCCCAGCGCGTGGCGACACTGACGCGCTGGCCCGGCAGGGCCGTTAGCAGCAAGGCCGCTGCGCCGGCCTGGACCAGCAGCAGGTGGTACAGAGTCGCGTTGTCGAATTGCATGGGGTGGGATTCTGACGTCTTATTCAAGCGGTATGTAGTGAGGGCAAGCGCGGGTGACAATGGCGCCTCGCAACGGGAGGTGCTGCCAATGTCCAAGCTCAAGGTCCTTGCTTTCTCACTGTCGCTCGATGGTTTCGGTGCCGGGCCGGACCAAAGCCTCGACAACCCCTTGGGTGTGGGCGGCGGGCAACTGCATCAGTGGTTCCGCCACACGCGCAGCTTTCAGGCCATGCTCGGCAACCAGGGCGGCAGCGACGGCGTGGACGAGGGCTATGCGGCGCGAAGCTTCGACAACATCGGCGCCTGGATCCTGGGCCGCAATATGTTCGGCCCCGTGCGCGGCCCCTGGCCCGATGAGTCCTGGCGAGGCTGGTGGGGCGAGAATCCGCCCTACCACGTACCGACCTTCGTGCTCACACACCACGCGCGCGAGCCCCTGGTGATGGAGGGCGGCACGGTGTTCCATTTCGTGACGGGTGGCATCCACGAGGCGCTTGATCGCGCGCGCGAAGCCGCCGCGGGACGCGACGTGCGCGTGGGCGGTGGCGTGCAGACGATCCGCCAGTACCTGCAGGCCGGCCTCGTCGATGAAATGCACCTGGCCCTGTCAAGCGCCGTGCTCGGTCGCGGCGAGTCCTTGCTGGCCGGGATCGACCTCGCGCAGATGGGCTTTCGCGTCGTCGAGCAGCAGGGCACCGAGCATGCCCTGCATGTGGTGCTGAAGAAAGCTACTTGAGCGGGATCGGAACGACTTTGTCCACCGGCACGGCTGTCACGCTGTTCTTGGGCGAACCGTCGATGAGCCGGTCGGAATAGGTCAGGTAGACCAGGGTGTGGCGCTTCTCGTCCACCATGCGCACGATGCGCAGCTTCTTGAAGACCAGGGAGAGGCGCGCGCTGAACACCTCCTCCTGGCGCTTCAGCGGTTCCGCGATCGCGATGGGGCCGACCTGGCGACAGGCGATCGAGGCCTCGGCCTTGTCCTCTGCCAGGCCGATGGCGCCGCTGATGCCGCCGGTCTTGGCGCGCGAGACGAAGCATGACACGCCCTGCACCTTGGGGTCGTCGTAGACCTCGACGACGATTTTGTGATCGGGGCCGATCAGCTTGAACGCGGTGTCCACCTCGCCGAGCGTCTCGGCGCCGGCGGTCGCGATGCCGGCCAGAAGCAACAGGGGTAGCAACTTCATCACTGGGCACTCCTTGTGTTCGGCCAGTGTATAGAAGCCATGGCGCATTCCGGGCGCAAATCCTAAACTGGCCGCTTGTGCAACCGTGGCTTGGAAGCCTGTTCGCATGACGCTCGACATCCCCACCGTGATGCTGGCCCTCGTGCTCGGCTTTCTGCTGCTCGCCTTGCAGATGTGGGCAGCGCGGCGCAGCGTCTTGCGCCAGACTGAGTTGCAGATCTGGTCCCACGGCTGCTGGAGCCTGCTGGGCGGCTTTGCGCTGTTGCCCGCGCGCCTGTTCATTCCCGAGTGGATATCCGTGCTGGGCGCCAACTGCCTGCTGCTGCTGGGCTTGACGCTTCTCGACGCTGCGCTGTACCGCCACCTGATTGATCGAGAGCTGCCGCGCTGGGTGGGCGGGCAGTGCGCCGTGTCCTGCGCCGTGGTGGTCTTGACCTTGGGCGAACCCACGGCACTGCGCGCCACCCTGTACTCGCTGCTGTTCGCGGCTGCGCTGGCTCCGGGCCTGCGCCTGTTGATCCGCCATGGCTGGCAGCAAGGGGGATCGATACGCACGGTCGCGCTGACCCTGGGGACAGGAGCGCTGATGTCGCTGGCGCGCAGCGTCGACGCGGCCATGCGGCCCGAGGCCTATGGGGAGCTGATGCGCGGCGACCTGTTCCAGGGGCTGTTCTATCTGCTGTGTTTCTTGAGCTTGCTCGCCGCGGGCTTCGGCTTCGTGCTGGCCTGCTTCGAACGCGTGGCGCGGCGCATGGAGGAGTTGGCCACGACCGATGGCCTGACCGGCTGCGCCAACCGCAGCACCACCGATGCGCTACTGGCCCACAGCCTCGAGCGGGGCCGGCGCGAAGGCGCGCCGGTGGCCTTTGCGCTGATGGATCTGGACCACTTCAAGCAGATTAATGACCGCTATGGCCATGCGGCCGGGGATCAGGCCTTGCGAGCCTTCGCAGCCGCCGTAAAGCTGCGCCTGCGCGGCTCCGACGTGCTGGGCCGCATGGGCGGCGAGGAGTTCGGCCTCGTGCTGCCGATGACCGACTGCCCCGGAGCGCAGCGACTCGTCGAGCAAGTCCGCGAGGCCGTGGCTGCCTTGCGCCTGCAGTCGGACGACGGCCAGGTCTTCACCATCACCGTTTCGGCAGGTGTGGTCGTGGCGGCCTCGGACAGCGGGCTCAGCGCGAGCCGCGTGTACATGCTCGCCGACCGCGAGCTCTACCGTGCCAAGGAACTCGGTCGCAATCGTGTGGAGATCGCCGCAACGCCGATTGTGATCGGCACGCCCATGATGGCCGCGGTGGCCGGTGCCGGCGTCCCAGGTGAGGAACGATGAGCCGCCTTTAGCACTGCTCGTACTTCCAGTTCCGCGACTTGCCCTCGGCCAGCCACTCCATGGCCTGCGCCAGGCGCTTGTCGCGTGTCTCTTCGCGCTTGGCTTCGATGATCCATTCGATGTAGTCGCGTTGCTTGCCCGGCGCAAAGGCCTCAAAGGTCTTTCGGGCCGCTGGATGGGCCTCGAGCGCGGCCAGCAGCTCGGGCGGCGCCTCGAGCTTGGGCCGCGGCTTCTTCTCCATCATGGGGCTTTTGGCGCCGCTGCGCATCAGCTCGGCGGCCTGCTGGATCTGCTTCTTGAGTTCGGCCTTTGCGGGCAGGTCCTTGACGCTCTCGATGCGGCCGTACTGCCCCATGCCCTCGCCAGCCTTGCTGGAGTTGTCGCCCTCGCGGTGCCAGAGCGCGAAAGCGCAATGGGCCTTGAAGGCCGACATGCCGGCGAGGATCTTGCCGTCCAGCATGAAGTGTGGGCGGCTCCACTTGATGTCCTCGACGACCTCAGGGCAGGCCGTGTGCACGAGGGTGCGCAGATGCTCCATCACCGGCCTGGCAAAGTCAGGCACACCCGCAATGTAGGCGTCCACCCGCGGGTCCATCGACGCCATCACAGACCCTCCTGGAGCTTGACCTGCAGTCTCTCGGCCAGATGGGCGGCCCCGCCGCCGTTGTGGGCGTCGGTGTAGCCCATCATCTGCAGCAGGCCCAGCGCCTGCTCCGAACGCGCACCGCTGGCGCAGTACAGGATGATGGGCGTGGCGCGCAGCGGGATCTTGTGCACGATGTCTTCGGCCAGTTGCGCCAGAGGAATGTGCAAGGCTCCAGGCAGGTGGTGCGCCATGTACTCGTTCGTCGAGCGCACGTCGATCAGGGTTGCGGGGGAGGGCAGCGGTGTGGTTGTCATGGCGGATCCTCGTACGGCGTGGATAGACAGGGTTCTACACCGGAGCTCGTACTCCTGGAAGTGGTGGCAATCCTCGAAACGTATGGGGCGCTGGCGTGCCTCACCCTTGCTGATTGTCTCTAGGCCCTGACCACCTTCAACGCTGCCTTGCGCACCTGCACCGTGAAGCGCGCTGCCGCCGCTGCGGGCTCGCCGTCGAGTAGCAAGGGCACGGGTTCGGCAGCGAGGTAACGGGCTGTTTCGAAGTCGCACAGCTCGATGCCTGGCAGGCGGCGATGCAGGCCGGCCAGCATCAGGGGCAGGGCCAGCGGCGCGGTGAACCGGCCCCAGCCGCGCGCGCCGAGGAATTGCAGGCGGCCGTCGTCGAGGAGGGCGCCCGGCGCGGCGCGCATTCCAGCCCCGTAGGTTGGCGTGTTGAGGCAGGACGCGAGCAGGGTCTGGACCGGCAACAGGGGGCCGCCATCCAGCGCTACCTCGATATGCCAGGGCTTGAAGCGACTGAGCTCGGTGAAGGTGGCGGCCAGGTACTTGAGCTGGCCGCGCAGGGGCAGCTTGGAGATCTGCACGCGCTGCCCTACCGCAGCGTCGAAGCCCACGCCCAGGCTTGAGGCGAAGCATTGCGTTTCGCGCCCATCGACGTGCAGCTCGCCAAGGTCCATGGGCGTGGCCGCCGCGTTCTGCAGCCGTGCGATCAGCTCGGGCAGCCTGCGCCTGCGCAGACCCAGGGCACGGGCCAGGTCGTTGCCGCTGCCCATGGGCAGCAGGGCCAGCTCGTGCCCGCGATCCAGCAGCGCGCCGAGCAGGGGCTGCAAGGTGCCGTCACCACCGATGACGATCACCCGCTGGCCCGGCCGCAGGGCAAGGATGCGCTCGCGCGCCTCGGCGCTGCTGGACGTCACGACGAGCTGCGTGCCGACCAGCAGCTCGGTCAGCGCCTGGGCCGCGCCGCCGCTCTCGGCTCGACCGGCATGGGGGTTTAGGAGGGCGAGTGTCGTCGTCATGCGCGCAGGTCGGGCGAAGGCGTGCAGTCTATGCCTTGTGCGATGGCGGCTTCCCGCTCACGTTCGAGCGCACGCGAGAAGGCCGGCCGCGCCCGCAGCCGCTGCCAGTAGGCGGCGACGGCGGGCGGGAACTGCACGTCGAAACCGAGGTGGCTGGCCAACATCAGCGCATATCCCACCGAGACATCGGCGGCCGTGAATCTGCCGGCGCAGAGGAACTCCCTGGACTCGCCCAGATGCCCCTCGAGCGAGCGCAGGCGCGACAGGAACCATCGCGCATAGTCCTCGGCCACTTGGGGCTGGCGGCGCTCGGCCGGCTCGAAATACCGGTAGCGCAGCACGAGGGTCTGCGGGAAGGTCAGCGTGGCCTCGCCGAAATGCAGGAAGTTCAGGAATGCGCCGTATTCGGACTCGCTGACGGCCACGTTCAGCGCACTGCCCCGCCGGGCCGCGAGGTACTGGCAAATTGCCGCCGACTCGCTCATGCGTGTTGCACCATCGACCAGCAAGGGCACAGTGCCGAGCGGGTTCTCGTTCAGGTACTCGCGGCGCTCCGAGCGGGGCGGAAAGGGGAGCATGCGAAGTTCGCACTCAAGGCCCAGCTCCTCGATCAACCAAAGTGGCCGGAAGGAGCGGGCCGAGACGCAGTGCCACAGCTCCATCACATCGAGCGACGGTACTGCCCACCCACCTCGAACAGCGCGGACGTAATCTGCCCCAGCGAGCACACGCGCACGGCGTCCATCAACACCTCGAACACGTTGCGGTTCTCGATCACCGCCTGCTGCAGGCGCTCCAGCATGGGGCCGCTAACGCTCGAGTTGCGCGCATGGAAGTCGGCCAGACGCGTCAGCTGGCTCTGCTTTTCCTCGTCGGTCGAGCGCGCGAGCTCGATGTGCTCGGGCACCGGGTCGCCATGTGGGTTGCGGAAGGTGTTGACGCCGATGATGGGGTACTCGCCGGTGTGCTTGAGCATCTCGTAATGCATGCTCTCTTCCTGGATCTTGCTGCGCTGGTAACCGGTCTCCATGGCACCGAGCACGCCGCCGCGCTCGGCGATCTTCTCGAACTCGGCCAGCACGGCCTCTTCCACGAGCTCGGTCAGCTCCTCGATGATGAAGGCCCCCTGGTTGGGGTTCTCGTTCTTCGACAGGCCCCACTCGCGGTTGATGATCATCTGGATCGCCATGGCGCGGCGCACGCTTTCTTCCGTCGGCGTGGTGATGGCCTCGTCGTAGGCGTTCGTGTGCAGGCTATTGCAGTTGTCGTAGAGCGCGATCAGGGCCTGCAGCGTAGTGCGGATGTCGTTGAAGGCGATCTCCTGCGCGTGCAGGCTGCGGCCGCTCGTCTGCACGTGGTACTTCAGCTTCTGGGACCGCTCGTTGGCGCCGTACTTGTCGCGCAGGGCCACGGCCCAGATGCGGCGCGCAACGCGGCCCAGCACGGTGTACTCCGGGTCCATGCCGTTAGAGAAAAAGAAGGAGAGGTTGGGCGCGAAGTCGTCAATGTGCATGCCGCGCGCCAGATAGGCTTCCACGAAGGTGAAGCCGTTGGACAGCGTGAAGGCGAGCTGCGAGATCGGGTTGGCACCGGCCTCGGCGATGTGATAGCCGCTGATCGAGACGGAGTAGAAGTTGCGCACCTGGTGGTGGACGAAGTACTCGGCGATGTCGCCCATAACCTTGAGCGAGAACTCTGTCGAGAAGATGCAGGTGTTCTGCCCCTGGTCTTCCTTGAGGATGTCGGCCTGCACGGTGCCGCGCACATTGGCCAGCACCCAGTCTTTGATCTTGGCGGCCTCGTCGGCAGTGGGCTCGCGACCGTTGTCCTTGCGGAACTTGGCCAGATTCTGGTCGATGGCGGTGTTCATGAACATGGCCAGGATCGAAGGCGCCGGGCCGTTGATCGTCATCGACACCGACGTGCTGGGGTTGCACAGGTCGAAGCCGTCGTACAGCACCTTCATGTCATCCAGTGTGGCGATGCTGACACCCGAGTTGCCGACCTTGCCGTAGATGTCGGGGCGGATGGCCGGATCGTTGCCGTAGAGCGTGACCGAGTCGAAGGCCGTGGACAGGCGCTTGGCCGGCAGGCCCTCGCTCACGAGCTTGAAGCGGCGGTTGGTGCGGAAGGCATCGCCTTCGCCCGCGAACATGCGGGTCGGGTCCTCGCCCTCGCGCTTGAAGGCGAACACGCCGGCCGTGTAGGGGAAGCTGCCGGGCACGTTGTCCAGCATCATCCACTTGAGCAGCTCGCCATGGCACTCGTAGGTGGGCAGCACGACCTTGCGGATCTTGGTGCCCGAGAGGCTCGTCGTGACCAGCGAGGTGCGAATCTCCTTGTCGCGAATCTTCACGACGTATTCGTCGCCGGCGTAGGCCTTTTGCATGTCGGGCCATTGGGCGAGGAGCTGCGCGGCATCCTTGTCGAGCCGGGCCTCGCGGGCCAGGGCCAGCTCGCCCAGCGCCATGACGGCCCCGTTCTTGCCGGGGTTCTCGTCCAGCAGCATGCGGCTGCTGGCGCGCAGCTGCTGGATCTCGCGAGCCAGCGTCGCCTGGGCGCGGGCGCGCTTCTTGTAGCCGCGCACGCTGTCGGCGATGTCGGCCAGGTAGCGCACGCGCGATGCCGGCACGATGGGCACTTGGTGCGTGCTGTGTCGCGTGGCGACCTGGGGCAGGCGGGCTTCGGCGAAAGACAGACCCAGCTCAGCCAGGCGGCGCTTGAGCGCTTGGTAAAGCGCTGTCACGCCGTCGTCGTTGAAGCGGCTCGCCATGGTGCCGAAAACCGGCATCTCCTCGGGCCTCTTGCCGAAGGCCTCCCGGTTGCGCTGCACCTGCTTGGCCACGTCGCGCAGCGCGTCCATGGCGCCCTTGCGGTCGAACTTGTTGATCGCCACGAACTCGGCGAAGTCCAGCATGTCGATCTTCTCGAGCTGGCTGGCGGCGCCGAACTCCGGCGTCATTACGTACATGGGCACGTCCACCAGGGGCACGATGGCCGCGTCGCCCTGGCCGATGCCCGAGGTCTCGACGATCACGAGATCGAAGCCCGCCACCTTGGCCGCGGCGATCACGTCGGGCAGGGCCTTGGAGATCTCGCTGCCGAAGTCGCGTGTAGCCAGCGAGCGCATGTACACGCGGCTGCCGTTGCTCCACGGCGCGATCGCGTTCATGCGGATGCGGTCGCCCAGCAGGGCGCCGCCGCTCTTTCGGCGCGAGGGGTCGATGGAGATCAGGGCCACGCGCATCGCGTCGCCCTGGTCCAGGCGCAGGCGGCGGATCAGCTCGTCGGTCAGGCTGGACTTGCCCGCGCCGCCAGTGCCGGTGATGCCCAGCACGGGCACGCGCTTGTCGGTGGCCAGCGCGTGCAGGGCCTTCACGAGTTCGGCATCGGCCACGCCGGCCTCGAGCGCTGTGATCAGCTGGGCCAGCGCGCGCCAGGCCTGCTCGCTGTGGCCTTCGATCGCGCCGAGGGTATTGGGCGCATGCGGTGCGAAGTCCTGGTCGCACTTCATCACCATCTCGCCGATCATTCCCTGCAGGCCCATGCGCTGCCCGTCCTCGGGGCTGAAGATGCGCACGCCATGGTCGGCAAGGTCGCGGATCTCGGCCGGCACGATCACGCCGCCGCCGCCGCCGAAGACCTGGATGCGCTCGCCGCCGCGGGCCTTGAGCAACTCCACCATGTACTTGAAGTACTCGACGTGGCCGCCCTGGTAGGAGCTGATGGCGATGCCCTGGGCATCTTCCTGCAAGGCGGCCGTGACGACCTCGTCCACCGAGCGGTTGTGACCCAAGTGGATGACCTCGGCGCCCATGCCCTGGAGGATGCGCCGCATGATGTTGATGGCCGCGTCGTGCCCGTCGAAGAGGCTGGCGGCGGTAACGAAGCGCACCTTGTGGGTGGGCCGGTATTCAGCGAGCGCCTTGTGTTCGGCGGACAAATCGGTCATGGCTGTCTCCTGCGGAACGCGAATTCTAAGGTTGATTGACGTTTACGTAAACGTCAATCAAATGCACTCGACCCCGCGAAGGTCACGAGGCACTTCGGCGAAGGTGGACGGCAGCCCGACTGGGCCGCGCTCGCCCGCAGAGGCGTGACCCCGGTGAGCTACATGGGCCTGAGCCGCTGCGCCGAGATCGTGGCGGCGCTGCAGGCTAGCGGCATGCGCGCTGATTTGCCGGCCGCCGTGGTCAGCGCGGCGCACACGGTGCATCAGCGCGAAGCACGCGGCACCTTGGCCGGCCTGCCCGCCCTCCTGCAGGACAAGGGCCTGTCCAGCCCCGCCATCCTCGTCATTGGGGAGGTGGCGGCGATGCAGGCGGCCGCCATCGTCGCCACAATCGCGGACGATGAACAAGCCCTGCGTGATCAGCCATCCGGACCAGGTCACCGCCGTCTGGCTGGGTGAGACGCTGCATCGAGCGGGTCTGCTGAGCGGGCCGCAAGATGTGGCGGCCGTCGAGAAGCTGCCGGCCGGCGACCGCGCCTGGTCGCGCATCACGCACCTGCGCGTGGACTATCGCGTCCCCACAGGGCTGCCGTGCAGGCTTTTGCTCAAGATCTGCGCGCACGAGGCCGGCACCTTCGGGCGCTCCGAGGTGGACTACTACCTGCGCGACTACGATGGTGTGACGGATGCACCCCTGCCGCGCTGCTTCGATGCGGCCTATGCCGATGAACCTCGGCGTTATCACCTGCTGCTGGAAGACCTGTCCGACAGTCACGTCAGCGGTGACGAGGCGCTGCCGCCGGATCTGGGCCTGGCGCTGGCGCTGGGCGAATCGCTGGCGTCGCTGCATGCGCCGCACTGGGGGCGGGTGGCGCCACCTGAGCGCGCCGAGATCGAGCGCTATGTTGGCCATGTCAGGCCCGGCATGGAGCCCCTGCTGACGCTCGCCGGACTCGACGCGCCCTGGCCCGGCTGGCTGCGCGGCCTCATGGTGAGCCTGGCCGACCGCCTGCTCGAGCGTGCCCGTGACCCGCGCGGCCTGACCTTGGTGCACGGCGACCTGAACCCGGGAAATCTGCTGATCCCGCGCTCGCGCCGTGGGCCCGTGCTGCTGCTGGATCGCCAGCCTTTCGACTGGTCGTTGACGCGCTGGCTCGGTGCCGGTGATCTGGTCAACGCCGTCGTGTGCTGGTGGGACGAGCCCGTGCGGCGCGCACTGGGGGAGCCGCTGCTGCGGCGCTACCACGCGGCGCTGTGCGAGCGCGGCATCGAAGGCTACACCCTCGCGCAGCTGCGCAAGGATTACGAGCTTTGCCTGGCCATGGCGGTGGCGATCCCCGTTGAATGGTGTGTCCGGGAGTCGGACCGTGAGCGCATGCGCCCGCTATGGGCGCAGCAACTGCGCCGCGCACTCGCCGCCTGCGCGGATCACGGCGCGTTCGTGCCTGCTTGACGTCTTGCTTCGGATTCCTTGGCCGCAGCGTCCGCGAGAAGGCGCTCGCGCGCTGCAGCGAACTGGAGCACAAAGCCCGGGTGCTGGCGCAACGGGTTCATGTCCGGGTCGGCCTCGATATGGCTGAGCTCAGCCCCGGTGGCAATGGACAGGTAGGGCGCGAGCAGGTCCAGGGCGCCGTCTAGGTCGCCGAGCGTGCCGGCTAGGGCGCAGGCGAGGTTGTAGCGCATGCCGCGATTGTCCGGGTCGACGAGCAGGGCGCGCGCCACCCAGTCGCGCGCGCGCTCCGTGTCGCCGAGCACGGCGAGCGCGCCGGCGCCGAAACCCAGGGCCATGCCGTTGCCCGGGTCCTGCGCGATGGCGGCCTCGGCGCGGGCGAGCGTCTGGCGTGCGGCGCGCTCGGCGCCGACGCGATCGCCGATGGCCTGGCAGCAGCTGATCAGCATCCCTGGTGCGGCGAACGCGGCGTCAATCAGCGCCGTCGCGGCTTCGTAACAGCGTGCGGCTGCCTCGAATCGGCGCCGACGGAAATGCACGTAGCCGGCGTTGAGATGGACTTCATAGGACTGAGGGTCGAGCCGCAGCGCGAGTTCGATTTCAGCATCCGCCGCGTCGAGCTGGCCCTGGCCCGACAGATAGCGTGCCTTGACCGCGTGTGCCTCGGCCAGGTCGGGGTCGAGCGCCAGCGCGCGTTCGGCCAGCGCCATGCCGTCGCGCCCGGTATCGCGGTGGCGGACGTACAACGTCACCTGGGCCATGGCCGCGAGCGCCCAGGCGCGCGCATAGGCGGGATCGAGATCGGTGGCGCGCAGGCACAGGCGCAGGATGGTCTTGAGCACACGCGCGTCGGTGTTGCCGCTGAGCCATTCGCGCCGCGCCATCAGGTAGAGGTCGTAGGCCGCCGCGTCGGCGGTACCGCGCCGCTCGATGGCGCTCTTCTCGGCGGGCAGCAGTTTCAGGCGAAGTGCCGCCACGATGGCCTGCGAGATCTGGTCTTGCAGCTCGAAGATGTCGGTGAGCTCGCGGTCGTAGCGCTCGGCCCAGAGATGGCTGTCGGAGGCCGCTTCGATCAACTGCGCGGTGATGCGCATGCGCATGCCGGCCCGGCGCACGCTGCCTTCGAGCACATGGCTGACCGCGAGCTGGCGCGCCAGCTGGCGCAGGTCGACGTGGCGGCCCTTGAACTGGAAGGCGGTGTTGCGCGACACCACGGACAGGGCCGAGACCTTGGACAGGTCGGTGATGATGTCCTCGCTGATGCCATCGCTGAAATATTCCTGCTCGGCGTCGCCGCTCATATTGGCGAAGGGCAACACGCAGATGGTGGGCTTGCGGGACGCGCCGACAACGGGCACCGTGGCCGCGGGTGCGTCCATGCCACCGTCGTTCTCGATCAACGAGGCCAGGCTGTCCAGCACTTTTCGCCAACCCGGCGCTGCGGCATCACCCTGCCAGCCGGCCAGGTCGGCGCACTGGATGCGGTCGAAGGGCATGGGCAGGGTGCAGCTGTCGAGCCGCAGCTGCACGAGCTTGCGCTCGTTGCGGGCGCGGTCGGCCTCGGATTGCACCCATTCGGAGGCCACGGCCTGCTCCGACCACAGCACCAGCACGGCCTTGGCTGCCGCCAGGCGCTCGGCGATGACCTCGGCATAGGCGCGGTGCGCGGGCAGCTCGTCGTCGCGCCACACGCGCAGGCCCTGGGCGCGCAGCAGGGCGCCGATCTGCTGCGCCTGGGCAAGGCTTGCGCGGGCGTAGGAAATGAAGACGTCGGACATGCCTGCGGGAACTCTCGGTTCTTTCTCAGACCACGCGGAAGCGGCTCATCAGCGAGGACAGCTTCTGCGCCTGCTCGCGCAGCGACTGCGCGGCGGCAGCGCTTTGCTCGACCAGAGCGGCGTTCTGCTGCGTCATCTGGTCGAGCTCGCCGACTGCGCCGTTGACGGCGCCGATGCCGCTGCTCTGTTCGGTCGAGGCGGCCGAGATCTCCCCGATGATGTCGGTGACGCGCTGCACGCTGGCGACGATCTCACCCATGGTGGCTCCGGCATCGTTGACGAGCTGGGTGCCGGTTTCCACGCGGTCCACACTGGCGGTGATCAGGCTCTTGATCTCGCGCGCTGCCTCGGCGCTGCGCTGGGCCAGGGAGCGCACCTCGCCGGCCACCACAGCGAACCCGCGGCCCTGCTCGCCGGCGCGCGCGGCCTCCACGGCGGCGTTCAGTGCCAGGATGTTGGTCTGGAAGGCGATGCCGTCAATGGTGGCGATGATGTCGGCGATCTTCTTGCTGCTCTGGTTGATTTCGCCCATGGTCGAGACCACGCGCGAGACCACGTCGCCGCCGCGCCCGGCCGCGTCGGCGGCGCTGCCGGCGAGCTGCTTGGCGGTGCCTGCAGCCTCGGCGCTCTGGTTGACCGTGGTGGTCAGGGTGTTCATGGAGCTGGCGGTCTGCTGCAGATTGCTGGCGGTCTGCTCGGTGCGGTTGGAGAGGTCGAGATTGCCCGAGGCGACCTCGGTGCTGGCGACCTGAATGCTCTCGGCCGACTGCAGCACCTGGCCGACGACGTCGGCCAACGAGCTCTGCATGCGGGCTAGCGAGGCCATCATCTCTGCAGCCTCGTCGTGCCCCCCCGAGCGCGGCGCGGCGCGCAGGTCTCCATCGGCGATGCGCTCGGCGAACTCAGTCGCGGTGGAGACCGGCTCGACGACGGACTGCGCCATGCGCACGGCCAGCACGATGCTCAAGATCACACAGACGGCGAAGGCGATCAAGAGGCCGGCGAAGATGCTCTTGACCATGCCGTCGACCTTGGCGAACACACCCTGGCTGATGGTCAAGAGCTGGCTCTGGACGCCCTCCAGCATCTTGAGCGCGGGATCGAAGCCTTCGTTGGCGACCCTCATATCGCCCATCGCGGTCTGCGCGTCGGGATAGCCGTCGGCCGCCAGCTTGGCCATGACCGGCGTGATGCTGCCGCGGTACTTCTCGATATTGGCGGCGAAGGCTTTCAGGTTGGCCTGCTGCTCCGGCTTGTTTGCGATGGCGCCGTAGGCTTTCATCGCCTCGTCAAGGTCTTGTTGCGCCTTCTCCCAGATGGCCCTGTGGCGCTTGATCTCCTCGGTATTGAACAGCGAGGCCGCCATGTGGGCCGCTGCGCTCTGGCTGATCAGTAACTGGGCGCGGGCGTTGACGGTGATGTTGTTGGCCGGGATCAGCTCCTGGGTGATGCTGCGCAGCGCGCTCTGCGCCACGTAGAGACCGAACCCGCCAATGCCCACGAGAAAGGCCGACATCAGGAGCATGAAACCGAAGCCGCCGAGCAGTCGGGGGCGGATTTTCCAGCGACGCAGCATGAGATCTCCCTGGGTTAAAAAACCTGGCAAACGGCACCTCCGGTGCCGAAGAGACAACGACCTACTTTAGCGGTACAGCCCTCACGCGCAGTCGAGATTTCACCCCTGCACGGGGCTCGTCTACCCGGCGCTCTGCAGCTTGAATCCACCCACCAGGCGGGCCAGCTTGCCGGCCTGCTCGCGCAGCAATTCGGCCGCGGCGGCGGACTGCTCAACCAGGGCAGCGTCTTGCTGCGTCATCTGGTTCAGCTCGCCCACCGAGCTGTTGAAGGTGCCGATGCCCTCGCTCTGCTCGACGGCGCTGGCGCGGATCTCGCCGATGATCTCGGTCACCTTGCCCACGCTGGCAACGATCTCGCCCATCGTCTCGCCCATCGTGTTGGCGGCGTCCTGCACCAGCCGCGTGCCGGTCTCGACGCGCTCGACGCTGTCGACGCTGTCGACGCTGTCGCCGATCAGGGTCTTGATCTCCTTGGCCGCGCTCGGCCGAGCGCTGCGCCAGCGCAGGGCCAGTTCGAACTTCGTCTGCTGGGTCTCCTGCTCCAGCTTGGACTGCGCCTGCAGGCCGCGTGTGCGCAGAGCCGAGAAGGTGGTCATCAGAGCGACCACGATGACGAGCCCGACGATGACGAGCCCGACGATGGGCAGCCACATCTTGGTGGCGATGGAGAGATTCTTCATGCTTGCGCTGGCGTTGCAGGATGTCGCGCCGCGTTCCTGAGCTCCTCACGCTCCGACGCGTCGACGGTCCCTAGATTGAGCCCCCGGGGCAAGTGTGCACCGAATCGGACTAGAGGTGCGCCCTGTTGTTGTGCCGATCAGAACTGATAGGCTGCCAATGTTCTCGGTTCCGTACGCCTGTCGCCCATGAGCATTCTCGTCATTGATGTTGGCAACACGCGCCTCAAGTGGGCGCTTTATGCCGCTGCGCAGCCCGGTGCGGCCATGCTGGCCCATGGCGCCGTCTTCTTGGAAAACATCGAATCCTTGCACGAGGGCGACTGGGCGCAACTGCCCCAGCCGGCCACGGTGCTGGGCTGCAATGTGGCCGGCGAGGGAGTGCGCGGCCGCGTGGAGGAGCAACTGGAGCTCTGGGACATCGAGCCGCGATGGGTCGTGCCCGGTGCGCAGGCCGGTGGAATCGTCAACGGCTACGACCATCCGGCACGCCTGGGAGCGGATCGCTTTGTCGTGCAAATCGGCGCACGCCACCATGTGCTGAGCCGCGGCCAAGCGCGTGCCTGCCTCGTCGTCATGGTGGGCACGGCGGTCACCGTGGATGCCATCGATGCCGAAGGGCGCTTCCTTGGGGGGCTGATCCTGCCGGGCCACGGCATCATGCTGCGCGCCCTGGAAGGCGGCACCTCGGGCTTGCGGGTACCTACGGGCGAGGTGCGCGAGTTTCCCACCAACACTTCCGACGCCCTCACGAGCGGCGGTAACTACGCCATCACCGGTGCCATCGAGCGCATGCACCGGCACCTATCGGCGCGCGCCGGCCACGAGCCGACGACGCTGATGACCGGCGGTGCCGGTTGGAAGGTCTCGCCCGTGCTGGACATTCCGCACGAGCTGGTCGACTCGCTGATCTTCGACGGCCTGCTGGTCTTGCAGTCCCAGCGTCTCGATTTCCTGAAAAACAACGAAACCTGAGACTTCAGCGAATCGGCTCGACCAGGTGTGCGCGGTTCGCTGGCGCCGGGTAGGGCTCGGGCCAGTATTCCGTGAGACGCGTGATGCGCCCTTGCTCCACGGTGAAGAAGGAAACCGCGCGGGCGTGCTGCACGCCGTCGCTGATGGCGACGTCTGACACGGCCTCGTGATCGTTGCCGACGATGCGGTTCACCTGGAACGTCCACCGGCCGTGCGCCGGGTACTCGGCGTTCATGCGCGCGAATTGGGCTGCACCGCGGATGCGTTCGTTCGACTGAGGCCACTCGAGCACGAAGTCCTCGGCCAAGACCTCGGCCACGGAGGCGAAATCGTTGCTGGCCATGAGGGACCAGAAGCGGCGGACCGTCTCGAGGGCGTTCACAGGATGAACCGCGAGAGGTCCTCGTTTCGGGCCAGCTCGCCGAGCTTGGCGTCGACCTCCTCCGCGCCGATCTCGACGGTCTGGCCGCCGCGGTTGGGCGCATCGAAGCTGATCTCGTCGAGCAGGCGCTCGAGCACGGTGGACAAGCGCCGGGCGCCGATGTTTTCGGTTCGCTCGTTGACCTCGAAGGCGATCTGCGCAAGGCGACGGATGGCGTCGTCCTTGAGCTTGAGGGTCACGCCCTCGGTGGCGAGCAGCGCCTCGTACTGCTTAACAAGGCTGGCATGCGTGCTCTTGAGGATGGCCTCGAAATCGTCCACCGACAGTGAGGCCAGCTCCACGCGGATGGGGAATCGACCCTGCAGCTCCGGGATCAGGTCGCTGGGCTTGCTGAGATGGAAGGCGCCCGAGGCAATGAAGAGCATGTGGTCGGTCTTGACCATGCCGTACTTCGTGTTGACGGTGGTGCCTTCCACCAGCGGCAGCAGGTCGCGCTGCACACCCTGCCGGGACACATCGGCCCCGCCATGCTCGGCGCGCGAGGCGACCTTGTCGATCTCGTCGATGAACACGATGCCCATTTGCTGCGCGCTCTCCAGTGCCGCGGCCTTGATCTCGTCCTCGTTGAGGAGCTTGGCGGCCTCTTCCTCGACCAGCAGCTTGAGCGCCTCGTCGATCTTCACCTTGCGTGCCTTGCGCCGCTGCTGGCCCAACTGGCCGAACATGCTCTTGAGCTGCTCGGCCATCTCCTCCATGCCTGGGCCGTTCATGGGGCCGAGGATCTCCATGGAGGGCTTGGCATCCGCCAGCTCGATCTCAATCTCCTTGTCGTCCATCGTGCCTTCGCGCAGGCGCTTGCGCATGGCCTGGCGGGTGCTGTTGTCCGCATCCGAGCCGGGGACGAGGATGTCGAGCACGCGCTCCTCGGCGGCGTCCTCGGCGCGCGTGCGGTTTTTCTTCATGGCCAGTTCGCGTTCTTGCTTGACGGCCATGTCCACGAGGTCTCGCACAATGGAGTCCACGTCCTTGCCCACATAGCCGACCTCGGTGAACTTGGTCGCCTCCACCTTGATGAAGGGCGCGCCCGACAGCCGGGCCAGGCGGCGCGCGATCTCGGTCTTGCCCACGCCGGTGGGGCCGATCATGAGGATGTTCTTGGGCGTGATCTCCGGGCGCAGGCTCTCGGCCACGCGCTGGCGGCGCCAGCGGTTGCGCATGGCGATGGCCACGGCGCGCTTGGCCGGGTTCTGGCCGACGATGTGGTGGTCGAGTTCGGAGACGATTTCTTGTGGGGTCATGCTGCTCATGATCGTCTCAATCCAGGGTTTCGATCGTGTGGTTGCCGTTGGTGTAGATACAGATCTCCCCGGCGATCACGAGCGACTGCTTGACGATGTCGGCTGCACCCAGCTCGCTGTGGTTCAGCAGCGCCTTGGCCGCGGCTTGCGCGTACGCGCCGCCAGATCCGATGGCGACGATGCCCTGCTCAGGCTCCAGCACGTCGCCGTTGCCCGTGATGATCAGCGAAGCCGTCCGGTCGGCCACGGCCAGCATGGCTTCGAGCCGGCGCAGCACGCGGTCGGTGCGCCAGTCGCGCGTGAGCTCGACGGCGGCGCGCACCAGGTGCCCCTGGTGCTTCTCGAGCTTGGCCTCGAAGCGCTCGAACAGGGTGAAGGCATCGGCCGTGGCGCCCGCGAAACCGGCCAGCACCTGGTCGCGATAGAGCCTGCGCACCTTTTTCGCGCTGGCCTTGACGATGGTGTTGCCCAGGGTGACTTGGCCGTCGCCGCCGATGGCGACCTGATTGCCACGGCGCACCGACACGATGGTCGTGCCGTGAAATTGGGGAGTGTGATGGTCCATGTAGGACTCCAGCTGGGGGCCCGCCCCGGAACTGCAAGATCAGTTCGTGCGCAGGCGGATGCGGGCGTGTTCGTTGATGCCCATGGCACCGAAGAACAGCGCCACGAGGCGGTGGGTATCGGAGAAGACCACGCTGCGGTTCTCGCTGCGGCGCGCCAGCACCCAGTTGAGCAGGTCGCCGGCGGCCATGAAGTCCAGGCGCATGAGCTTGGCGCAGGTCACCGTGACCAGCGTGGCGCCGCCCAATTCGGCCGTCATCCGCTGCAGGACCTCGGAGATGTCGCCGGAGAGCTGGCCGCAGAGCTCCAACTGCACGTTGGCGCTCAGGTGCGCGTGTTCGGTCATGGTGGATTCGAGGAAGCTCGAGGAGGCGTGCTCCGCGCTCATGGTGGTCGAGGCCGGACCGCTGGTGGACAGCGTCATGCCGCTGACGCGAACACGGCACAGCGCCTTTTCCCAGGAGGGTGGCGAGACCTCGTAGGTCACGCAGTAGTCGATGGCGGCCTCGTCGAACTGGTCGGGCCGGTTGGCAATACGCAGCGCCTCCAGGCGCAGCATCCAGACGGCCGGATCGACCTCGCGCTGGGCAACGGGGGCCAGATCTTTGAGCAACTGCAGGAATTGGTCGCCGGCAATCCAGCGCAGATCGACCGGCTGGCTGGCCCAGTGGCGGAACAGCTGGCGCAAGGGTGCTAGGGATTCAGCTTCGATGTTGCGCAGCGCGGCCCAGTCCAGCACCCAGGGCATGGGCAGCTTCTCGCAACGCGTCCGCAAGAGCTGCACGCTGGCAGCTTCCAGGGTGGCCGGTGCCGTCCAGCTCACGCCTCCGGCCTGGGCCATGGGAGCGCGCACGCTCTTGAGCCCTTCGGCGACCTGCTTGGGCATGGAGAACCATTGCGGCGCTGAAAGACCGAACTGCTGGACGTAGTCGGGGGCCAGGGCCTCGAACTTGGCCTGGTTGCCGGTGGCGCGGTAGAGGTCGAACAGGGTCAGCCAAGTCGCGCCATGGTTGTGGCGTGGTCCCTGCGGCGTGATCATGTCGCCGAGTACATGTTCTGAGTGGTCGTAGTCGGCGTTGGCGAAGGCGATCACGGCCTCGTCGAGTTCGGGGTCGTGCTCGAACTCCACCGAAACGATGGCCGTGGCGGCATTGATGGGCGCCACGTCGGCCACGTCAAAGGACAGTGGCGGCAGATCCACCGGCGCGGGCGGGGGCACGCTCAGGAAGGAATCTGCCGGCAGCATCGAAGGCAGCACGCTGGCCTTGGCTTCGGAAGGTGGCGACATGCCGGCGGCCATGACGACCGAAGCCGGCGCAGGGGCATCTTCCAGGCGCTCGAGCTCGTGATGGCTGGGGTGTTCGCTGACGCTTGACGCGGCCGCCTCGCTCGGGATGCCCTCATGCCCGGTCGGGGGCAGGGTGGTGTTGAACTGGGCCGGCCGCGTGCTGTCGTACTGTCCCGGGGAAAGATGGGGCTGATGCGAGGTCGGCGCGTAGGCCTCGCCCACCATCTGCTGCTCGATCTCGTTGATCTTGTCCTTGACGCGCGGATCGACCTTGCTGTTGATCTCGCTGTTGGCGCCGCTGCGCTCCATTTCGTCCAGGCGCGAGGAAGAGGCACCGAGGGCAGCCAACTGCTCGGGCGACAGGCCCTCGCGGCGGATGCGGCGCAGCATGTCGAGCTCGCGCTTGCGCACGAAGTCATTGCGCCGCTTGCGTTCGATCATGGCCTTGAGCTCGGCCTTGGCCATATCCCCTTCGGGATCGTCCTGGCGCGAGTTCAGCTCGGTCCAGTCCGTCGCGGGGTTGGCGACGAAGCGCGCCACCTTGCGAAAGAAGCTCTCTTCCTTGACGTCTTTGGGAGCGCTCATCCGCGAGTTGCTTCCGGTCCTGGTCGGTCAGCGGCTCATCAATCGCCGAACATCTTCTGCTTGAGTTCGCGGCGCTGCTGCGCTTCGAGCGACAGCGTGGCCGTGGGGCGGGCGATCAGGCGGCCGAGGCCGATGGGTTCGCCGGTCTCATCGCAGTAGCCGTACTCGCCGCTGTCCAGGCGGGCCAGCGATTGCATGATCTTTTTGAGCAACTTGCGCTCGCGGTCGCGGGTACGCAGCTCCAGCGCGTGCTCCTCCTCGATCGTGGCCCGGTCGGCAGGGTCCGGGACGATGGAGGTGTCTTCGCGCAGATGCTCGGTCGTCTCGCCGGCATTGGAAAGCACGCCGTCCTTGAGCTCGTTGAGCTTGGCGCGGAAGAACTCGAGCTGCTTGGCGTTCATGTACTCCGCTTCGGGCATGGCCAGCACTTCTGCGTCGGTCAGCTCCGTGCCGGCCTTGGTCTTCCAGGCATTCGCGAGTTTGGGATCGGCCTTGGCCATGGTGCGGGGACTTTCAATCACGGTGCTGTTCATTGCTCGGGTGGGCGGCGTCGGCGGTGCAAAGCGGTCCGCAAAGCGGCTGGCACTGGTATGGGGTGCTTCAAGCGTGGCCACAGCGGCCGGTTCGGCCTTGGGCTTAGGCGCCTTCTTGGCGGGCGCCGCAGCGGTCTTCGCTGCCATTGTCTTGCTCACGATTTTCTCCTCGCTCAGGCTTTATACCAGCCGTCGCCCGGGGTTTTGGCGCGGCGGATTGTAGCCACCTCATCTTGCAACACGGGCCGGGCCGATCGCATTAAAAGCAACGCGTTGTTTTACTCCTAGACCAAGCATCCTTCCAGCCCCTGCATCAGGATGTCCTTGGGCAGGTCGATGCCGATGAACACCAGCTTGCTCAGCTTCTTCTCGCCGGGCATCCACTTGGGCCCCAGGTCCGAGCCCATCAGCTGGTGCACGCCCTGGAAGATCACTTTCTTGTCTGTGCCCTTCATGTAGAGCACCCCCTTGTAGCGAAGCATCTTGGGCCCATAGACCTGGACGATGGCGCCCAGGAAGTCCTCCAGCTTGGCAGGATTGAAGGGCTTTTCGGCCTTGAAGACGAAGGATTTGACGTCATCGTCGTGATGGTGGTGGTGCGGATGGTCGCAGTGCTCTCCATGCTCGTGATCGTGGTGGTCATGGTCATGATCGTCATGGTGGCCGTGGCCGTGCTCATGGTCGTGATCGTGATCGTGATGATCGTCCTCCGCCTTCAGGAAGTCCGGGTCGATCTCGAGCTTGGCGTTGAGGTTGAAGCCTCGCAGGTCGAAGACCTTGGAGAGCTCCACCTCGCCGAAGTGTGCCGTCTGGACGGGCGCGCGCGGGTTCATGTGCTTGATGCGGTGCGTCAGCTCGTGCACGGCATCGGCGTTCACGAGGTCGGCCTTGGAGATGAAGATCTGGTCGGCAAAGCCGATCTGGCGCCGGGCTTCCTGGCGGGTGTCGAGCTGGCCCTCGGCGTGCACAGCGTCCACCAGGGTCAGGATGGAGTCCAGCAGATAGCTCTCGGCGATCTCGTCGTCCATGAAGAAGGTCTGCGCCACGGGGCCGGGGTCGGCCAGGCCCGTGGTCTCGATGACGATGCGCTCGAAATCCAGCTCACCCTTGCGGCGCTTCTCAGCCAGGTCGGCCAGGGTGGAGCGCAGGTCCTCGCGGATCGTGCAGCAGACGCAGCCGTTGTTCATCTGGATGATCTGCTCTTTGGACTCGACCATGAGGATGGAAGTGTCGATGTCCTCCTCGCCGAACTCGTTCTCGATCACGGCGATCTTCTGGCCATGCGCCTCGGTCAGGACGCGCTTGAGCAGTGTGGTCTTGCCTGAGCCCAGGAAGCCGGTGAGGATGGTGGCGGGGATGAGACCTTGAGACATGGTGCAGCTTTCAGACAGGATCGGCCCCATATCGGGGCGTCGGGCGCCGTCACAAGACCGGCAACCCAATCAGTTATTCTGCACCCTTCACAACTTCGGCACCGCTTCGTGTCAGAACCTCAGCCCAGTCGCCCCCCGCGTGGGGGATCGAAGCCCGCGACGGCCTCTCGCGGCTTTCTGGATCGGATGTGGGAATTCCTCCACCCAGGCCCCGACTCGAAGAGCGAACTGATCGAAGCCCTGGCCGAGGCCGAGCAGCGCGAGCTGATCGAGCCCGAATCGCGCCACATGCTCGAAGGCGTGCTGCGCATGGCCGAGCTCTCGGCCGGAGACGTGATGGTCGCCGCCCCGCGCATGGATCTGCTCGACATCGAGGCGCCGTACGACGAGATCCTGGGCGTCGTCATCGACACCGGCCACTCGCGCTTCCCGGTCTTCGAGGGCCAGCGCGACAACATCATTGGCATCCTGCTCGCCAAGGACTTCCTCAAGCTGCAGCGCGCGCCCGAGCTGAACCTGCGCACCCTGCTGCGCGCACCCGTTTTCGTGCCCGAGAGCAAAGGCCTGAACGAGCTGCTGCGCGACTTCCGCTCCAACCGCAACCACCTGGCCATCGTTATCGACGAGTTCGGCAACACGGCCGGCTTGATCACTATCGAAGACGTGCTCGAGGAGATCGTCGGCGAGATCGAGGACGAGTTCGACGAGAAGAACAGCGAGGCCGGCAGCGTCTACACACTGGCCGACGGTAGCCAGCGCGTGGCCGGCGACGCCTCCATCTCCGCCGTCAACGAGGCCTTCGACATCCACTTGCCCGAGGCCGAGTTCGACACCATCGGCGGCCTGGTCTCCCACGAGCACGGGCATGTGCCGCGTCGCGGCGAAGCCGTCGAGATCGCCGGCCTGCGCTTTTCCGTGATGCTGACGCGCGGCGGGGCCGTGCGCTGGTTCAAGGTCACGCGCGCCAGCGCCGACGACGCCTGATGCGCTACCTGCTGGCCCTGGCAGCCGGCGCGCTGCAGGCGGCCTCCTTCGCGCCCACCGATGCCTGGTGGTTGCAGATCCTCACCCTGGCTGCACTGGCCGCTCTGAGCGCGGGCCAGAGACCCTTGCACGCCGCCTTGCAGGGCTGGAGCTTCGGCGTCGGCTGGATGGCAGCGGGCCTGTGGTGGCTCTACATCAGCATGCACGACTTCGGCGGCCTGCCGGCTCCCTTTGCCGTTGGCGCGGTGCTGTTGCTGTCCCTGTTCCTCGGGAGCTACTACGCAGTCGGCGTCGGCGTTGCTGCCTGGCTGGCCCCTGAAGGGCCCTGGCGCGTTCCCGTTTTCGCCGGGGCGTGGCTGTTGGCCGAGCTGGCGCGCGCCACCTTCTTCACCGGTTTTCCCTGGATCGCCAGCGGCTATGCGCACACGGTGGGGCCGCTGGCGGGTTGGGCGCCGTGGATCGGCGTCTACGGCATCAGCCTGCTGGCGGCGGCCTGTGCCGCGGCGCTGGCAAGTCTTGATTTGCGCGCGATGGCGGCCACGGCCGTGCTCGCGACCCTAAGCCTCGTGCTGCCGCAGGAGTTCACCGAAAGCTCTGGCAGCATCGACGTCTCCGTGGTCCAGCCGAATGTGCCGCAGGACCAGAAGTTCAATGCGGAGCTGATGGACGGCAACCTGGAGTCGCTTACGCGCCAGATCGAATCGGCCAAGGGGCAACTCGTGGTCACGCCCGAGTCGGTCGTGCCGCTGCCGCTGGATTTCTTGCCGAAAGGCGCGCTGGCCCGCATGGAGCTGGCGGCCCGCAATCACCCGGTCTTGTTGGGCATTTTTCTTGGCAATGAAAGAAGCGGTTATGTGAACTCGCAGATCGCCCTGGGCACCATGCCGCGCTACGAGTACGGCAAGCGCCATCTACTGCCCTTCGGTGAGTTCGTGCCCACGGGCTTCCACTGGTTTGTTAGGCTGCTGGGCATTCCGATGGAAGATCAGGTCACGGGCCGCACACAGGCGCCGCTGTTCGTGGCCGGCCAGCACCTGCGCCCGCTGATCTGCTACGAGGACCTGTTCGGCGAGGACTTCGTGCGCAGTGCCCTGCCCGGCGAAGACGCGGCCACCGGCTTCATCAACCTCAGCAACCTCGCCTGGTTCGGAACCACGATGGTGCTGGACCAGCACCTGCAGTTCTCGCAGATGCGGGCGCTGGAATTCCAGCGCCCCTTCGTGCGCTCGACCAACACGGGCGCCACGGCCGTCGTCGACCACCATGGCCGGGTGACCGCGCGCCTTCCCGCGGCCACGCGCGGCGTGCTCGAAGCGCGCGTGGAGGGCCGCCGCGGCAGCACGCCCTACGCGCGCTGGCTCGGTGCGCTCGGCCTCTGGCCCTTGTGGGGTCTGGCGCTCCTGCCGCTCGTGTTGAAGGGCCTGGCCTGGCGGCGATGGTCCGCCTCCTGATGGCCCCGTAGAATCGGGCGGCTTTTTTCACCGAGAACCGCTCTCCATGCTGACCTTCCAGCAAATCATTCTGACCCTGCAGGACTACTGGTCTCGGCAGGGTTGCGCGCTGCTCCAACCCTATGACATGGAGGTCGGCGCCGGCACCAGTCACACGGCCACCTTCTTGCGCGCGCTTGGCCCCGAGCCCTGGAAGGCCGCCTATGTGCAGCCCAGCCGCCGCCCCAAGGACGGCCGCTACGGCGAGAACCCGAACCGCCTGCAGCACTACTACCAGTACCAGGTCGTGCTCAAGCCCTCGCCCGAGAATATCCTCGAGCTCTACCTCGGCTCGCTCGAGGCTCTGGGCTTCGACCTCAAGAAGAACGATGTGCGCTTCGTTGAGGACGACTGGGAGAATCCCACGCTCGGCTGCTGGGGCCTCGGTTGGGAAGTCTGGCTCAACGGCATGGAGGTGACGCAGTTCACCTACTTCCAGCAAGTCGGCGGCATTGACTGCAAGCCCATCACTGGCGAGATCACCTACGGCCTCGAGCGCCTGGCCATGTACCTGCAGGGCAAGGAGTCGGTGTACGACCTCGTGTTCACGGATGGACTCAAGTATGGGGACGTGTTCCATCAGAACGAGGTCGAGCAGTCGACCTACAACTTCGAGCACAGCGACGTCGACTTCCTACTGACGGCCTTCGCTGCGCACGAGCGTCAGAGCCAGCACCTGATGACGCAGCAACTGGCGCTGCCGGCCTATGAGCAACTGCTCAAGGCCGGCCACACATTCAACCTGCTGGACGCGCGTGGCGCGATCAGCGTGACCGAACGCGCCGCCTACATCGGTCGCATCCGCAACCTGGCACGCGCCGTGGCACAGAGCTATGTGGACAGCCGTGCGCGCCTGGGCTTCCCCATGGCGCTGAAGGAGCGGGCCGAAGAGGTCCTCGCACAAATCGAAAAGAAGAAGGCAGCGTGATGTCGTCCAACCTGCTTGTTGAACTGTTTGTCGAAGAGCTGCCGCCCAAGGCGCTGAAGAAGCTGGGCGAGGCTTTCGCCTCTGTGTTGGCCGACAGCCTGCGCGCCCAGGGCCTGGCGGCGCCCGACGCGGCCGTCGTGCCTTTCGCCTCGCCGCGCCGTCTGGCCGTGCAGGTGTCCGGCGTCGCGGCCAAGGCGGCCGATCGCGAGGAGACGAAGAAGCTGGTCCCGGTCAGCGTGGGCCTGGATGCCCAAGGCCGGCCGACGCAGGCACTGGTGAAAAAGCTCGCCTCCCTAGGGCTGCCGGTCGAGGCCGCCGGCCAGGCCTATCGCGCAGCCGATGGCAAGGCCGAGGCGCTCTTCATCAAGACCACGGTGGCGGGCGCCACGCTCGAGGAAGGCCTGCAGAAGGCACTCGACGAGACGCTGGCCAAGCTGCCTATCCCCAAGGTCATGACGTATCAGCTGCAGGACGGCTGGACCGATGTGAAGTTCGTGCGCCCGGCGCATGGCCTCATCGCCCTGCATGGCGATGAGGTCGTGCCCGTGCAGGCCATGGGCCTCACGGCCGGCCGAGAGACGCGCGGCCACCGCTTTGAGGCTCGCGTCGAGCGCGTCGCCGTGAAGGACGCTGACAGCTACGCGGCGCAGTTGCGCGACGAGGGCGCCGTGATCGCCAGCTTCGCCGAGCGCCGCGCCGAAATCGTGCGTCAGTTGAATGCACAGGCCGGCAGTCTCAAGCCCATCGACGACGAGGCCTTGCTCGACGAAGTGACGGCCCTGGTCGAGCGCCCCAATGTGCTGCTGTGCCAGTTCGAGCCTGAGTTCTTGGCCGTGCCGCAGGAATGTCTGATCCTGACGATGAAGGCCAACCAGAAGTACTTCCCGCTGCTCGACGCGGCCGGTAAGCTGACCAACAAGTTCCTCGTCGTCTCCAACATCTGCCCGGCGGACACCAGCGCGGTGACCGGTGGCAACGAGCGCGTGGTGCGCCCGCGCCTGGCCGACGCCAAGTTCTTTTTCGATCAGGACCGTAAAAAGAGCCTGGAGTCGCGCGTGCCAGGCCTGGCGAAGGTCGTCTATCACGGCAAGCTCGGCACCCAAGGCGAGCGCGTGGAGCGCGTGCGCGCGATTGCCAAGGCGATCGCGGCGCAGCTCGGCGTCGAGACCGCGCAGGTCGATCAGGCCGCGCACCTTGCCAAGGCCGACCTGCTGACCGACATGGTTGGCGAGTTCCCCGAGCTGCAGGGCATCATGGGCGGCTACTACGCGCGCCACGACGGCCTGGGCAGCGAGGTGGCCGAGGCCATCGAGGATCACTACAAGCCGCGCTTCGCGGGTGACGAGCTGCCGCGCAACGACGTGGGCCTGGCGGTGGCGCTGGCCGACAAGCTCGAGACCCTGGTGGGCCTGTTCGGCATCGGGCAGTTGCCCACCGGTGACAAAGATCCCTTCGCGCTGCGCCGCCATGCGCTGGGCATCGTGCGCATGTTGTCCGAGCGAGCCCCGGCGCTCGCGCTCGATAGCTTGCTGGCGAGCGCCGTTCCAGCCTTCGGTGCCCTGATCCACGACCCGAGCGCCGCGCTCGCCGACTTCATCTACGACCGCCTGGCGGGTTCGCTGCGTGAGCAGGGCTACAGCGCGCAGGAAGTGGATGCCGTGCTGGCGCTGCGACCGCAACGTCTGGCCGACGTGGGCAGGCGCCTCGAGGCCGTTCGTGCGTTCCAAGCCCTGCCCGAAGCTGCTTCCCTGGCCGCGGCCAACAAGCGCATCGGCAACATCCTCAAGAAGGTCGAGACGCCGGTCGAGGCGCGCGTCGACGATGCCCTGCTCAAGGAAGCCGCGGAGCAGAATCTGGCCAAGGCGCTGCGCGGCGCCAAGCCGCTTGCCGACGGGCTCTTCCACAAGGGTGAATACGCTGCCTCGCTGCGCGAACTGGCTTCGCTCAAGGCACCTGTCGACGCCTTTTTCGACGGCGTGATGGTCAATGCGGACGATGCGGCGCTGCGCGCCAATCGGCTGGGCCTGCTCAAGACCTTGCACGAAGCCATGAACCGCGTGGCCGATCTCGCGCGCCTGGCCACCTGAGGGAGCGCAAACAATGCCGCATCGCCCCGACCACGGTCACCCCACCAAGCTTGTCATCCTCGGACGCGACGGCACGATCAATCGTTACCGCGACGACCATGTGAAGTCGCCCGAGGAGCTGGAGCCGCTGCCCGGCGCACTCGAAGCGATCGCACGGCTCAACCATGCGGGCTGGCATACCGTGATGGCCACGAACCAGGCCGGCATCGGGCGCGGCCTCGTGGACATGGCCTCGCTGAACGCGGTGCACCTGCGGCTCAATCAACTGTTGGCGGAGAAGGGGGGCCGGCTCGACGCTGCCTTCTTCTGTCCGCACACGCCCGAGGAGGGATGCAGCTGCCGCAAGCCCCTGCCGGGCCTCATCGAGACGATTGCCGAGCGCTTCGACGTCGACGATTTGTCCAAGGTGCACATGGTGGGCGCTTCGCTGCGCGACCTGCTGACGGCCCAAGCCGCCGGCTGCCAGCCGCATCTGGTCAAGAGCGGTCCGCTGGGGCAAGGGGGAGGGCAGGAGCTCGCGGCCGTCATCGCGCAAGTGCCGGGTGCGACCGTGCACGAAAGCCTGGCCGAGTTCGTCGACTACCTGATCCACGCCGAGCGGCGTGCGCGCGCCGATGCAAGTGGCCAAGCTGCTGAGTCAGACACCGAGATGGGAGACCTGGCTTGAAGTTGTTCTATGCGCTGCGTTCGGCGCTGTTCGTGATCTGGATGGCCGTCACCGTCGTCCCCGTGGCCATCGCGGCTATTGTGCTGTCCGTCTTCGTGCGCGGGAATCCGGTCTACTGGACTTGCGTGTTCTTCCTGCGCCTGTCGATCTGGGGCGCGCGCGGCATCTGCGGCGTGCGCTGGAAGATCGAGGGCATGGAGAATCTGCCCACGCAGGCCGAGGCCACCTCGGCCGTGATCCTGCTCTCTAAGCACCAGAGCACCTGGGAGACCTTCGCCTACCCCACGCTGATGAGCCACCCGCTCGCCTACGTGTTCAAGCGCGAGCTGCTCTACATCCCCTTCTTCGGTTGGGCCATGGCACGGCTGGACATGATCCACATCGACCGCAGCAAGCGTTCGCAGGCCTGGTCTAAGGTGGCCGCGCAGGGCAAGCGCTTGGCCGCCAAGGGCGTGTGGGTCATCATGTTCCCCGAGGGCACGCGCATCGCCCGCGGCAGACGAGGCGAGTACAAGACCGGAGGCACTCGCCTGGCCGTCGAAACGGGCGTGCCGGTCGTGCCTATCGCCGCCACCTCGGCGCGGTGCTGGCCGCGCAAGAGCTTCATGCTGCGTCCGGGCTTGATCGAGATTTCCATTGGTAAGCCGATCGCATCGCAAGGTCGTGAACCTGCGGAATTGATGCGCGAAGTCGAAGACTGGATAGAAGCCGAGATGCACAGGCTCGATCCGGAAGCGTATAAAGCCTGACCATGCTCAAGCGCCTGGCCAATCTTTTGCAGGATCGACAGCTCTCGCTGTTTGACACCGAGCCACCGGCACCGCCCCCCTCAGACATTCCCACCAATCCACGCGCACGCCGCGAGGTGTTGTTGGGTGTGCATCGCGTGCCCTATGAGCTCAAGCGCGCGCGGCGCCGTTCGATCGGTTTCGTCGTCGGGGCAGAGGGTCTGACGGTCAGCGCGCCGCGTTGGGTCACGGTGGTCGACATCGAGAACGCGCTGCTGTCCAAGGGCGACTGGATTCTTCGCAAGCTCGTTGAGCAGCGCGAACGCGCCCAGCGCCTGGAAGCCGCCCGCATCCGCTGGGAGGATGGCGCTGTGCTGCCCTACCTGGGCATGGACCTCACGATCCAACTCGACGCCGGCCGCAGCGGCATCGAGCTGCTCGACGGCCAGATCTTGTGCGTGGGCCTGCCGCCCAGCGCCACTGAAGACCAGCTGCGCGAGACCATCCAGGCCTGGCTGCAGCGCCGTGCCCGTGCCGTCTTCGAACCGCGCTGTGCGCATTTCGCGGCCCTGCTCGGTGTTGAAATGAAGCACATGCGTCTCACCTCGGCACAGACACGCTGGGGCAGCGCGAGCGCCGACGGCACGATCCGGTTGAACTGGCGCCTCGTGCATTACGCGCCGTCCATCATCGACTACGTGGTGGCGCATGAGCTCGCGCACCTGCGCGAGATGAACCACAGCCCCGCGTTCTGGGCCGTGGTGAGATCAGTCTTGCCGGATTTTGAGGACGCCAGGGGCCGGCTCAAGCAGGAGAGCCTGGCTCACTGAGGCGCTGTGTATCAGCCCTTAGGCTCGCATTGCGGCTTGCACACCACTTCGGTTCGGCCCAGTACCCGTTTGGACTGCAGCATGCTTGGAGGGCGGTGCTTGCCGCACTTGAAGCAGGAACGGGTGTGACCGCTGCCCAGGAAGGGCGAACCGCTCAGCTTGGACTCGTAGCGCAGTCCGTCGGTGCTGACGGCGGTGTAGGTGTCTTTGCTCATCCGTGATCCATGAAAGTGGATCTATGGATAGTAGTCAGTGCTCATGTCAGTTCGCCACATGACTTGCCCGCATCTGTTGCGCGAATCCGCTACGGGCGAACCCTAGGCCATGGAAAAGCGGGGGACAATCTCAGCCCCCATGGCCAAACTTTTCTTTCGCTACGCCGCAATGAACGCGGGCAAGTCCACTGCGTTGCTGCAAGTGGCTCATAACTACGAGGAGCGTGGCCATCGCGTACGGCTGTATACGGCCGCCGTGGACGACCGCTACGGGCACGGCCTCGTCACCTCGCGGCTGGGGCCGCAGCGCGAGGCGCAGGAATTCACCTCCGAGACCGATTTCTTGACGGACCACCAAGCCGATGCCGGCGTGGCCTGCATCTTGATCGACGAGGCCCAGTTTCTTTCCAAGGTCCAGGTCTGGGCCCTGCACGAACTCGCGCACCTGCGCCACGTGCCCGTGATCTGCTACGGGTTGCGCACCGATTTCCAGGGTGAACTCTTCCCTGGATCGGCCGCCCTGCTGGGCTTGGCCGACGAGATGGACGAGATGCGCACCATCTGTGACTGCGGACGCCGTGCCACGATGAACATGCGGGTGGACGCAAACAACCGCAAGGTCACCGAAGGTGCGCAGGTCGAAATCGGCGGCAACGCCCGCTATCGGGCTGTCTGCGGCCGCTGTTTTCGATCTTGAGGTCTTGCACCGTCCGCCGGATCGCTCCCAAAGACGATGCCTAATTCAAAGCTGACCCGGCTCCATGCCGCGTCAATCAATGTCCCCGCTGGGGGGGGCGACCAGACCCAACGAGGCCCGGTCGAGGGGCCTCATTTCGCCAGCTGTGCCTCGAGCTCCTTGCACGAAGGCGAGCACACGGGCTGTGACTTGCCCAGCAGCTTCTTGGACTTGAGCATCGCGCGCGGGCGGTGCTTGCCACAGAGGAAGCATGACATGGTCGCCGCCCCGAACGAAGAAGTTGCCGCGAACGGCGAGCCCGGTGCTTTCGAACGGTAGCGCAGACCATCGGCTTCGATGGTCGTCTTGGTGCTTTCCTTGGCCACGCTGTGATCCTGAGTTAGATGTGTGAATTGCCTGCCGCTGCCCGGGGCCCCGGATTTCCTCGATCTGGGGTGGGTCAGTACTCGGCGCACCCCCATTTTCGCCGATTTGGCAATACCCTTCGCCTAGCGAAGTCCCGTAGATGGGCGGTCGAAATCAACGGCCCTCGAATTTTGGGCTGCGTTTGGCGGCCCAGGCGGCCAATCCCTCGGCCAGATCCTGCGAGGCATTGGCCTGGTCGAGGTCGGCACGCAGGGCGGCTTCGTGGAGGGTGTTGCGGGCGATCGCGTTCAGGTGGCGCTTCATGCCCAGCAGGGCCAGCGGCGCCATGCCGAGCAGGTTTTGGAGCAGCACGTTCACCGCGGCATCGAGCGAAGAGGCGTCTGCCTCCAGGCGATCCAGGAAGCCGCTGACGAGCATGGTCTCGGCGTCGAGCGTCTCGCAGGCCAGCAACACTCGCTTGGCCCAGGACAGGCCGAGTCGCGTCACATAGCGTTGCATGCCGCCGCGGTAAAAGTGCAGGCCCAGCTTCGCGGCCGGCACGAACATCTCGCAGGCCCGTGTGCCGAGCCGGAAATCGCAGGCCAGGGCCAGGTCGGTCGCGCCGCCGTAAATGCCGCCGTGAATGGCGGCCACCGTCACGGGCCGTGCCGCTTCCCAATCGTCGGCCAGGGCCTCGAACAGCGCGCCCGGATCGACGCCGGGCGCCGCATGGATGTTGAAGCCGCTGCAGAAATGCTTGCCTTCGGCCTCCAGCAGCAGCACGCGCACCTCGGGCGTCCGGTTGATCTGGTCGAGTTGGCGGCGCAGGGTCCGCAGGTCCTCGAGTTCGAGGCGGTTGGCCAGCCGGGGCCGGCGCAGGGTGATGCGCGCCAGCGCGCCGTCGATGAGCAGGGAAGGAGGCAGTCCGGGCATGCCCCTTATTGTTCCAGCACCCAGACCAGGGCCGTGCGCGCCGGGGCGGTGAAGCGGCCGGTGGCGGGATCGAAGCGCGAGTCCTGCTGTGCGCGCAGGTCGGCGCGATGCGCGGGATGCAGCACGAAGGCTTGGCCACGAGCCTCCTCCACCGTGAAAGTCAGCGGCTCGGATGATGCGTTGATGGCGTAGACGATGCGCTTGAAGCGCGCGCCGGGGTAGCCCTGCCCATCGATGCTTGCGGCGATCAGCTGTGCGTGATTGGTGGCCACGAAACGCAGGCGCCGCTCGATGTCTTCGGCGGTGGCCATGTGCAGCAGCGTGCTGCTGGCACGGATGCGCAGTAAGTCCAGGAACATGGCTCGCGAAAGGGCCATGTCGGCGGGTGTGGGCTTGAGTCTGGCGTCGGCCAGCAAAGGGCGCATCAGGGCCCAGTCGGCTTCGTTGTCCTTGCGCGGCGGCAGGCCGGCGGCAAAGCCGTTGTCGCGGTCGCTCCAGTCGAGGCGGTTGAACCAGTCGCCGGAGTCGAAGCTGTTGCGATCCAGGGACTTGGAGCGCAGGCCTTCGACGCCCGCATGGAAATAGGCCACACCCTGGCTGAAGGCGACCACGGCCGCGCCCAGCATCTGCACGCGCACGCGCTCGGCCATGGGCAGGTCCTGCGGCAGCTTGTAGATGTTGATGTCGAACAGCGTCTGGTTGTCGTGGTTCTCCACGTAGTTGACGACTTCGCTGGGCTCGCTCGCGTAGCCGGCCGGCTGGTCGCCATAGGGGATCGCGTCGAGCCGCCGGCCGCCGAGCCGGTAGCTGCGCAGCGAGCCCGCCAAGCCCACGCGCACCATGTCGGCGGTGGCGGCATCGTTCGCGCCGTTGATGAAACCCTTGCGGTCGATCATGGCGCGGCCCGAGTCGGCGGCGCTGCCGCCGCGCACCGCATCGCGGCCGCGGTCGCTGAAGGTGCCGATGCCGCTGCCATTGAGGGAGAGCTGCGAGGCCTGCACGAAGCGCGCGCCGTTGGCGATCTCGCCGAAGTTCCAGCCCTCGCCGATCAGGTTGACGTGCCCGCCGCGGGCCTGGTCCACGGCCTTTTGCAGGGCTTCCATCGCCGCGCGCGGCTGGTGGGCCATGAGGTCGAAGCGCAGCGAGTCGATGCCGTAATCGCGCACCCAGCGCACGGCCGTGTCGATCATCAGCTTGGCCATCATGAGGTGCTCGGTGGCGGTGTTGTCGCAGCATGTCGAATGCTCGATTTCGCCTTGGGCATTGAGGCGCTGGTAGTAGCCCGGCACGATTCGATCGAGCACCGACTTCGGCGCCTGGCCCGCGTGGCTCGTGTGGTTGTAGACCACGTCCATGCCCACGCGCAGGCCGGCCTCGTGCAGGGCCTGGACCATGCGGCGGAACTCGCGGATGCGCACGGCACCGTCGTTCGCATCACTCGAGTAGCTGCCCTCGGGGGCGCCGTAGTGCTGCGGGTCGTAGCCCCAGTTGAAGCAGTCCTGGGCGGCCACGGCCATGACGGCGGCCTGCTGTGCCTCGCTGTCCGGCGCGGCCTGCGGGACAGTGGGCGTCACGCAGCCGTGCTCGGGGATGCTGGCGATATCGAAAACCGGCAGCAGATGCACGTCGGTCACGCCGGCCTTTTGAAGTTCCGTGAGGCGCTGCATGCCCAGGCTCGGGTCCGTGAAGGCCAGGTACTTGCCGCGGTGCGCGGCAGGAACGCTGGCGTCTTGAGCGGAGAAATCACGCACATGGAGCTCGTAGACGACGAGCTGCGTGTTGGTGCGCCGTGTGGGTCGCTGGCTCCCCCATCCGGCGGGAGCGAACCTGGGATCGGTCAGGGACGCGATGTAGCTGCGTTCGGAATCGGCGTTCAGGCTTACCGAGTAGGGATCGGTGACGAGATTGCGCACCAGGCCCACACCAGGGACGAAGACCTCGACGAGGTAGCGGTAGTACTGGCCGGTCAGCGCGCCTGTCTGCCGAATGCTC
>Ga0213872_10000212_pt1 | contig 51634 bp, 44 predicted proteins | sample VelepicomBERX_R2_FD_160071 | JGI IMG/M metagenome (GOLD analysis project Ga0213872, IMG submission 160071) | Rhizosphere microbial communities from Vellozia epidendroides in rupestrian grasslands, the National Park of Serra do Cipo, Brazil - RX_R2 | ecosystem: Host-associated > Plants > Roots >... | reverse complement strand
TGGCCGCGTTGAGCGGACGTGGAGGCTTTGGCTGATGTGGCGCGTGCTCTATTCGTTGTTGTGGTGGCTGGCGACGCCGTTTATCCGCCGTTATCTGCGCCGTCGCGGCCAAAAAGCGCCGGCTTATTTAGCGCATTGGGACGAACGGTTCGGCCGCGCGGCACCGAGTGGCCGCCAAGGCGTCATCTGGATCCACGCGGTATCCGTCGGTGAAACGCGCGCGGCGCTGCCGTTGATACACGCATTGCGCACACGCTGGCAAGACGCCCCCCTGTTGATCACGCAGATGACGCCGACCGGCAGGGCCTGCGCCGAGGCCCTGTACGGTGATATCGCTGAAATTCGCTATCTCCCTTATGACTATCCAAAGGCGGTGCGCGCCTTTTTGCGGGCGTACCGTCCACGCTTCGGCGTGTTGATGGAAACTGAGCTTTGGCCCAATTTGATCGCGGCCGCGGACCACTTGGCCGTGCCGTTGTTTCTGGCCAACGCCAGGCTGTCGGATAAATCCTATCGTGGCTACCGGCGATTCATCGGCTTGATCCGCCCGGCTTTGCGCCAGTTGACCGCCATTGCGGCGCAGACGGCTGAAGATGCCGCAAGGCTTGCCGCGCTTGGCGCGGCCGAGCCGCAGGTATGCGGCAATACCAAGTACGACATCACGCCGCCGGCCGAGCAGGCTCAATTAGGCGTTATGTTCAAGCAACGTTTGGGCGATCGCCCCGTTGTCGTATGCGCTAGCACCCGTGAAGGAGAGGAAGCGCTGATTTTGGCCGCGTGGCGGGCCAACGCTTCGTCGGCGTTGCTTGTGATGGTGCCGCGCCATCCAGAACGCTTCTCCGAAGTGGCTGAGCTCGCGCAGTCGCAGGGTTTCAAGGTGCAGATGCGTGGCGACGAACAGCCGGTCTCACCGGATACGCAGGTGTGGGTTGGCGACAGCATGGGAGAGATGTTCGCCTATTATCATGCTGCCGATCTGGTGTTCATCGGCGGCAGTCTCCTGCCGCTCGGCGGGCAGAACTTGATCGAGCCGGCCAGCGTTGGCAAGCCGGTGCTGATAGGACCTTCGTGTTTCAACTTCTCCGACGCCAGTCAAAAAGCGTTCGACTGCGGCGCGGCTCGCCAAGTCGCGGATGCAAAGGAATTGGTTGTCGTAATCAAACAATTGCTTGCCGATACGGAAAGCCGTCAGCGCATGGGGCTTGCTGGTCTGGCTTTCAGCCAGATGCATCGCGGCGCCAGCCAGCGCATTGTCGCCTTGATCGATGCGCGTTTGTCAGATGGTGAATAGCCGAGCAATCGCAGAAGCGGCCTCGGTGGGGTCGGGTTGCGCAAATAGGCCGTTAATGACTGCTAATGCATCCGCGCCTGCTTGAATGACGCTTTGCGCGTTGCCGGCATGGATGCCGCCGATGGCGACGAGGGGCCGTTCAAGAACGCGGGCTTGGGCAAACAGCTCAAGCGGCGCGTGGACGGCTCCCGGTTTGGTGAGGGAAGGAAACACGGTGCCAAAGGCCAAATAATCGGCGCCGTCCTGTTTGGCCTTATGCGCGATCACCAGGCTGTTGTAGCAGGAAGCGCCAATGATGCAGTTTGCGCCGAGCGCCACGCGGGCCTGGCGAACGGTCATGTCGTTATGGCCGAGATGAACGCCGTCGGCTTTGAGCTTGATCGTTAGATCCAGATCGTCATTGACGATGAACAGCGCGCCAAATTCGCGACACAAGGTTTTTAGAAGCCGTCCCTGCCGGTATTTCAAGCGGCCGTCGGACGATTTGCTGCGGTATTGCAGCACGCTGGCGCCGCCTTGCAATACCAGGCGCGCCTGTCCGGCAAGATGGTTGTCGTCGTCAACATCTTGTGTGATGGCGTAAAGGCCGCGGACGTTATGGCGCTTGTTCATCGTCATCCATATCGCGCGCCCAGAACATGCGGTCGGGAATATGTTGTCCCATGCCCGGGCGATAGGCGTTCAATAATGTCTGATAGGTATATTCCTGAGCGTCGTTGACGGCTTCCAGCACGGGGGCGCCGCAGGCCAGCATGCCGGCAAGCGCCGAAGCGAGTGTGCAGCCCGAGCCGTGGTAGCTTGCGGGCAGTCGCTCCCAATGCTGAGCGCGCGCCGTACCGTCACTGGTGTACAGGGTGTTGATGACGTCAGCGGTATTCTCATGCGTGCCGGTAATCAAGACATATTCCGTGCCGAGCGTCAGCAGGCGCGACGCGCATTCGTCAAGCGTCAGATCGTCCTCTTCATCGGGGTCGTTGCTGGCAAGCCGGCGCGCCTCGATGCTGTTGGGCGTCAGGATGGTTACCTGCGGCAACAGGATGTCGCGCATGGCGTCGATGAGATCGTCGTCGGCAAAACTGTCGCCGCCCCCACTGGCCAACACGGGATCGAGAATCAGGGGAATGTCGGGATAATCGGCGGCGAGTTGAGCGATAACCGCCACGTTTTCGACGCTGCCGATCAGGCCGACCTTGAAGGCGGCGATCGGCATGTCTTCCAGAAGCAGACGTGCCTGATCGTTGACCCAGTCGGCGTCGAGCACCATCAGATCGTGCACGCTGGCGCTATCCTGGATGGTGAGCGCCGTGATGACGGACAGGGGGTGGCATCCCAGGCTTGCGAGCGTCAAAATGTCCGCCTGGATGCCGGCGCCGCTGCTTGGATCGGAGCCGGCCAGAGTCATGACTACCGGTGGAACTTCCACCTGCGTGTTTTTGCCTGCCAAGGTTAACCTCCATCCAGTCTGGATATAGAATTGTCATTCTAACTTACAAAGGGAAGACAAATGCGCACTTGGATGTGTCTGATTTGCGGTTTCATCTACGACGAAGCATCCGGCCACCCCGAGGATGGCATTGCGCCAGGCACGCGTTGGGAAGATGTTCCCCCTAACTGGACCTGCCCCGAGTGCGGCGCACACAAAGATGATTTCGAAATGGTCGAAATCTAAAACGGCATTCTAACCGGCGCGAGGGCATGGATCGCTCTACGATCGATGCGGGAGGCAATTTTGGGTTATTTGTTCGTCAAGGCGCTTCATATTTTTTTCGTGGTTTCCTGGTTTGCCGGCCTGTTCTATCTGCCACGGCTGTTCGTCAATCTGGCGCTGGCCGATCCCGGCGCGGAGTATCAACGCCTGTTGGTCATGGCCCGCAAACTGTATCGTTTCATGCTGCCGTTATCGTTGCTGACGGTTATTTTTGGCGTCGCGTTGTGGCTGGGCTACGGCATTGGCGGCGGTTGGATGCACGCAAAACTCGCCTTGGTGCTGCTGCTGTTGGGTTATCAGTGGTACTGCGGGCGTCTGTACCACGATTTTGCCGCTGGACGGAATCGTCGCACGCATGTGTGGTTTCGCGTATTCAATGAGATTCCGACGTTTCTTTTGTTGGCCATTATTCTTTTGGTGGTGGTCAAGCCATTTTAGGCGAGTTGAAAAATGGGCATGGAGATTGAACGCCGTTTCTTGGTTAACGGCGATGGCTGGCGTGGCCAGGGGAAAACGGAACGCTATCGCCAGGGGTATTTGTCGGTCGACCCGGCACGCACGGTACGGGTGCGCGTGGTGGGAGACCAGGCTTGGCTGACGATCAAGGCCAAGCTTACCGATACGTCGCGTTATGAGTTTGAATACGATATTCCACTCAAAGACGCTGAAGAGATATTGAATGTTATGTGTCCGATGCAAGTGGACAAACAACGTACTCGTTTGACCCACGCGGGCATGATCTGGGAAGTGGATGAATTTTTTGGCGCCAATGCCGGCTTGGTATTGGCGGAGATCGAATTGCCGAGCGAGCAGACGCCGTTCGCCAGTCCGGATTGGCTTGGCGGCGAAGTGACGGCCGATGGGCGTTTCACCAACGCTTGGCTGGCGGATCATCCGTACGCCAGTTGGGTGGACCATTCCGAATAACGTGTATAGAAGACAGGATTCATCATGTCGCGCAATCAGCAGTTGTTTGACCGCGCCAAGCTGCGCATTCCCGGCGGAGTGAACTCGCCGGTTCGGGCTTTCGGCTCGGTGGGCGGCACGCCGCGCTTCATCGTTCGCGCCACGGGGCCGTACGTGTGGGATGCCGATGACCAGCGCTTTATCGATTACGTCGGTTCCTGGGGACCGGCGATTCTGGGTCATGCCCATCCGGAAGTTGTGTCCGCTGTTCAAGAGGCGGCCACGGGAGGCCTATCCTTCGGTGCGCCGACGGCCGGAGAGGTTGATCTGGCGGAAGAAATCTGCCGTCTGGTGCCGTCGATCGAGCAAGTACGGCTGGTATCCTCCGGCACCGAAGCGACGATGAGCGCGATCCGGCTGGCGCGCGGCTATACGGGCCGCGATACCATCGTCAAGTTCGAGGGTTGTTATCACGGTCATTCCGATAGCCTGCTGGTGAAGGCGGGCTCCGGTCTCTTGACCTTCGGCACGCCTTCTTCGGGCGGTGTACCGCAAGATTTCACCAAGCACACGCTGGTGTTGGAGTACAACAACGTCGAACAGCTGCAACGGACGTTCGAGGAGATCGGCGAAACGATCGCGTGCGTCATCCTGGAGCCGTTTGCCGGCAATATGAACCTGGTCAAGCCAAGCGAAGCGTTTGTGCATGCTTTGCGCGCGCTCACCGCCCAGCATGGCGCGGTGTTGATCTACGACGAAGTGATGACCGGCTTCCGCGTCGATTTGCATTGCGCGCAGCACCTGCACGGCATCACGCCGGATATGACCACGCTGGGCAAGGTGGTCGGGGGCGGCATGCCGCTCGCCGCGTTCGGTGGCCGAACCGACATCATGGCTTGCATCGCGCCGCTGGGGCCGGTGTATCAGGCGGGGACGCTGTCTGGGAATCCGTTGGCGGTCGCTGCTGGGTTGACTACCTTGCGCTTGATTCAACGGCCTGGCTTTCATGCCGAGTTGAGCAAGCGCACCGCGCGCTTGGCGCAAGGCATCAGCAGCGCCGCTCGCGCCGCCGGCGTGCCGATGTGCGCCGATAGCGTCGGCGGCATGTTCGGTCTGTATATGGCCGAGCGCGTTCCCGCATCGTTTGCAGAGGTATCGGCTTGCGATGTTGCCGCTTTCCGACGTTTCTTCCATGGCATGCTGGAAAAGGGCGTTTACCTTGCGCCGTCGGCTTTTGAGGCGGGTTTTGTTTCCGACGCGCACAGCGATTCGTTGATCGAGGAAACTATTTCTCTGGCGGCGGCGGTTTTGGCGTCTTTGTAATGCCGTGGCGTAGTTTGCAAAGGGGGCATGCATGCCCCCTTTTAGTGTGTTGACAAACCCATGCTCGCGAAGCGAGCACCCCCTCTCAGGGAGAGGGCGGGGGGAGTGGGAATCGATGATCAGGCTGCGAAATCAGTAAGTTGCCACTGAGGCCCGGCTTTGCCGGGTCCTCCGGGACCGCTACAAACCACTAAATCAACAGCCTGAAAGGGGGCATGCATGCCCCCTTTTTGTTGGCGTGTTCAAAGGATCAGCATGTCGAGAATGGCTTCGTCCAGCGCCGCGGGATGGGCGGTTATACGGATGAGATGGCTGGTGGCGGGGTGGGCGGGGCGATGTACGGCCACCCCCATGGCGAACAGACGGCGTTGCACCTGTTCGGCTGCTTGCGAGTCGGGATACGGGATGCTGACGAAATTGGTATGACTATCGAGCACCCGTAAGCGGCGCGCCAACAGCGCGTCGCGCAGCTTTTCCCTGAGCGATATAGTTGTTGAAAGCAAAGATTCGGCGGCTTCTCGGGCTTGCAAGGCCAGAATAGCGGCCTGTTGCGCTAACGAGGAAACGGCGAATTGCGGACGGATCTCGTCGGCTTTGGCTATCGCTTCAGCTGGTGCGATAGCGTAACCAACCCTCAGCCCCGCCAGCGCATAGGCTTTGGATAAGGTACGCAACCGCAGTGTGTTATCCATGACCGGGCTCGCAGCGTGGCGCGGTTCGGCGAACTCCAGATAGGCCTCGTCCAAGAGTAAAACGCAGTCCGCGGGTAGGCTTTGGCGGAAACGTTCGATTTCGGTTTGCGAATGATAGTGGCCGGTGGGATTGTCCGGGTTGGCTAAATACACCAGGCTGGCCTTGTATTGATGCGCATTGAAGGCCAGCGCACCGAGGTCGGCTTGCAATGCGCCGTCCGTACCGCTTTGCAGGCTGACCTCCACCACGCGCTGACCGCACCCCTCGGCGAAGTAGCGAAACGTCGGGTAGCTGCCCGCGCTGGTGATGACTGTATCGCCAACATTGCAGCACAAGCGCAGCGACAACAGGATCAAGCTGTCCGCGCCGCTGTCGACAATGACTTCGCTTTCGTCCACAAGGTTGATCGCAGCGGCCAGACGGCGGATGTCGTGCGCGTAGGGATCGGGATACAGGCTTGCCATTGTGACCGCCGTTTCACCCAAGAACGTGGTCAGCGCAGGGGACGGCAGCGGCTGACTTTCGTTGGAACCGATGCGCGTGATAATGTCGCGGCCGATTTTCTGTTCCAGGCGCACGATACCTGGAAACGGATTATGAATGCTATGTTCCTGCAGATGACGGGCGAAGCGCATGGTGGACTTTCCCCTGTTCGTCAGATTACTTGTCAATAACAAGAATTAGAACCTCTAACAGAACACATTTCGCGGTTGGATAGCGTGCGTTCGCGAAGCAACGCACGGCCTTAGGATTCGCTCAAGACGTGCATTGCCTGCGGCGAATGTACGCTACAAGACCTGAGCGGATGCCTTGCCGGTACTTTTGTCAGAGATTCTTAGTCAAGACAGGCTTTTTCGTTGGCCAATAGCTGCTCGAGCGTTTCCCGCTGGCGGATCACGCGGCTATCGCCGCCGCTGACCATGATTTCCGCCGCACGGGTACGGGTGTTGTAATTGCTGGCCATGGTGGAGCCGTAGGCGCCACAGGACATGATCGCCAGCAGTTCGCCTTCCGCCACCGCAAGTTGCCGGTCCTTGCCGAGAAAATCGCTGGATTCGCAGATGGGCCCGACCACGTCGACGGTGACCGGAACCAGGTGCGCGTGGCGCTTCACCGGCAGGATGCTGTGATAAGCCGAATAAAGGGAAGGACGCATGAGGTCGTTCATGGCCGCGTCCACCACGGCAAAATTCTTGTGTTCGCCAAGCTTCAGGTATTCCACCTTGGTCAGCAAAATGCCGGCATTGCCCACCAGCGAGCGGCCCGGCTCCATTACCAACTGCAGGGCGCGTCCTTGCAGACGCTCGGCCAGCGCGGTGGAGAACGCGGCGAGATCCGGCGGTGTTTCATCGCGATAACGGATGCCGAGTCCGCCGCCGATATCCAGGTGATGCAAGGTGATGCCGGCCTTGGCCAGCTGGTCGATCAAGGCCAAGAGCCGGTCGAGCGCATCGATGAGCGGCGCGGCGTCGGTCAGTTGCGAGCCGATATGGCAATCGATGCCGATAATGCGCAAGTTGGGCAGCGATTGTGCCTGTTGATAGATGGCGAGCGCCGCATCGTAGGCGATGCCGAATTTATTGTCCTTGAGGCCGGTGGAGATGTAAGGATGGGTTTGCGCGTCGACATCCGGGTTCACGCGCAGTGAAATCGGCGCGACCTTGCCGGCAAGCCCCGCCACCGCGTTGAGCTTCAAGAGTTCGTTGAGCGACTCGACATTGAAACATTTGATGCCGGCGTCCAGCGCGGCCAGCATTTCGCTTTCGGATTTACCCACACCGGAAAACACGACCTTGCCGGCATCGGCGCCAGCTGCTAGCACGCGCGCCAGCTCGCCGCCGGAAACGATGTCGAAACCGGCGCCGAGATGCGCGAAGTGACGCAGTATCGACAGGTTCGAATTGGCCTTGACCGCGTAGCACAGCAACGGATCGAGTTCGGCGAACGCGGCGCGGTAGTCATCATATGCCGCGGTTAACGCATCTTGCGAATACACGTAGGCAGGCGTGCCGTACTGCGCGGCAATGTCGGCAAGCGGCAAATCTTCGATATAGAGGTCGTTCTCGCGATAATGGGTCGGCTTCACGGCTGGCTGGCGTCCTGATGGGGTTGAACGGTTGCGGCCGGCTGGCTCGCGGCGGCGGGAGCTGGTTGGTTGTTGGATGGCAGATACAGCGGGCCTTTATAGCCGCATGCGCTCAGGCATCCTGCAAGAATCAGAGAAGTAACGAGGTATCGCATACAATGAAATCCGCTGTGGCAAAATAAGGATACTAACAAAGCGCCTTGTCGCAGCGCATGACCAAGGAATAACTATGACCGAAAGCGAGTTTCTCGATCTGACCGATGCATTGCTGTATTCGCTTCAGGCGGCGCTGGATGACAGCGCGCTTGATCTCGATTATGAACTGAACGGCGGCGTGCTGGAAATTGAATTCGACTCGGGCGAAAAAATGATCATCAACCGCCATGCGCCGAATCAGGAAATGTGGGTGGCGGCCAAAAGCGGCGGATTCCATTTCAAGCTGACGCCGCAAGGCACCTGGATCAATGCGCGTGATGGCGGCGAGTTGGGCGCCACGTTGTCGGCGCTGATCGCGCGGTCGTCCGGCGGCGCGTTTTCCTGGCAAGCCGGGTAATAAGTCTCGGCAATACGGGGCCTTAGCGGGTAAAATGTCGGCCTCAACGATTGGTGCATCATGACTCAACACATTCCCCGCAAACGCTTCGGGCAAAACTTCCTGCAAGACGCGCATGTTATCGAAAGCATTGTCGATGCCGTCCATCCCATTGCCGACGACACTGTCATCGAAATCGGCCCGGGTTTGGGTGCTTTGACGCAGCCGTTGCTCGATCGTTTGCACCAATTGCATGTGGTAGAGATCGACCGCGATATCATTTCCCGGTTAAAGCAGCATTATCCCGCCGAACGGTTGGTGATCCACGAAGGTGACGCCCTGGCATTCGATTTCTGCTCCGTGCCGGGCCGGTTCAAGATCGTCGGCAACCTGCCGTACAACATTTCCACCCCCTTGTTGTTTCACCTGGCATCTTTTGGTGAACGGGTGGTCGATATGCATTTCATGTTGCAGAAGGAAGTGGTCGAGCGGATGGTCGCGGAACCCTCCTGCGCCGATTACGGGCGCCTGAGCGTGATGCTGCAGTACCGGTTTGAGATGGAAAACCTATTTGTCGTGCCGCCGCAAGCGTTTTGGCCACCACCCAAGGTGGACTCCGCTGTGGTGCGCATGATCCCCGCACGGGGTCGTTGCGGCATCGCCGCTGACGAGAGCGTGCTGGAAAAGGTGGTGACGCAGGCATTTGCGCAGCGGCGCAAGACATTGCGCAACAACTTGAAGGGTACGTTGGAGGATGGCGATTTTTCCGCGCTGGGCATCGATCCGACATTGCGTCCGGAAAATATTCGCGTCGAACAGTACGTGGCCATGGCCAATCTGCTGAGCGCGCGCTAAACGGTTCGCTCAAAGTGGTGCCGCCTGTTTCACGTGGAACAGGCGGTTTTTTATTCGCTGCTCCAGCGCGCCGAATCCACGGCGATATCGTGCAGTGCGGCTAGGTGGTCGATACATTGGCGCATCGTGTGCATGCCCTGCTGCTGGCCGGTCTGTAATAGCGTTTCAATCTGCTCCAGGCGATTTTCGCGGATCAGATGGCGCACAGCGTGTGTCGCCAGCAGAACCTCGTGCGCCAGCACCCGGCCACAGTTGCGCCTGCAAGGCAGCCAGGCCTGGGCGATGATCGCATGGAGCGACTGCGCCAATTGCAATCTGACTGCATGCTGCGTTTCAGTGGGAAAGCTGCCGCAAATCCGTGTGATGGCGCTAGCGGCACTGCGCGTGTGTAATGTCGCGAGCACGAGATGGCCGGTCTCGGCGGCCTCTAGCGCCAGCCGAACGGTCTCCCGATCACGCATCTCCCCGACCATGATGACGTCCGGATCTTCTCGCAGCGCGGCGCGTAACACAGCGGCGAAACCGCCGTGCGTGGTATCCGCCTCGCGTTGCGTCACGAGCGCGCGGATGCCGCGATGTTGAAATTCGATCGGATCCTCCAGGGTGAGGATGTGGCAAGCGCGCTGTTGGTTGATGCGATGGATCAGTGCCGCCAACGTGGTGGATTTGCCGCTGCCGGTGGCGCCGCAGATCAAGATCAACCCGTGGGGGGCTTGCGCCCACTCGGCTACCGTGGCCGGCAAACCCAGGGCGTCCAGATCCGGCATGTCCGGCGGCAACAGACGTATGGCCGCCGAGAGGCCATGCTGCTGCTGGTAGACATGCACGCGGCAGGTGCCTTCCGGAACGGAAAGGCGGAAGTCGCAAGCCAGCGCGTCCGCGAGACGCGCGCGCGCGGTCTGAGGCAGCCAGTCTAGCAGCGCCGCCGCCAATGACTCGGCTTCCAGCGCCGGACCGACGAGACGGTGCAATTGGCCGTGCAAGCGCATGATGGGCGGCTCCCGTGGCGACAGGTGCAGATCGGAGGCGCGTAGACTGGCGCAGTGTTTAAGAAGCGCGGTTAATTGCATTTATAATCTCCTCACCGGCAAAGGCGCAGTTTGCCGGGGCCTTAGAACCCAGACAGGAATGACAATGTCGCAAACCGTCAAAATGGCGCTGGAGCTGGTCCGGCAACAGATCGTTGGCGCCGAAGCAGAGGCTAATCGGCCCGCCGGGGCCGTACAACTGATCGCGGTCAGTAAAACATTTCCCGCGGACGCCATCCGCGAAGCCTACGCTGCCGGCCAGCGCGCCTTCGGAGAAAACTACGTGCAGGAATTTTCCGCCAAAGCAACGCAGCTGGCGGATCTGGATATCGAGTGGCACTTTATCGGCCCGATTCAATCCAACAAGACGCGCATCGTGGCAGAATATGCGCACTGGGTTCATTCGATAGATAGACATAAGATTGCGGAGCGGCTGTCCGCGCAGCGCCCGCACCACATGCCGCAATTGAATCTATGCATCCAGGTCAACGTGTCCGGGGAGGCCAGCAAAAGCGGCTGTGCGCCCGAGGAGGTCGGCACGCTGGCGCGTCAGATTGCGGCATTGCCCAACGTCCGCGTGCGCGGCTTGATGTGCATTCCCGAGCCGACGCCGGACGAGGCGCTGTTGGCCCGCCGTTTCGCCTTGTTGCGCGATTTGCGCGATCGATTGCGGCAGGAGGGTTTCGATCTGGATGTGCTGTCGATGGGCATGTCGTCGGATATGGGTCTTGCAATTGGCCAAGGCGCCACCATGGTCCGTATCGGCACAGCCATTTTCGGCGCGCGCGATTACAGCCAGAAACAAATGGGGAATTGATCCATGCAGATTACTTTTATCGGTGGCGGCAACATGGCCGCCGCCATTATCGCGGGACTTTGTCAGCAGCCGGGCTATACCATCGGCGTGCTGGACCGCAATCAGGACAAGCTGGACAAACTGGCCACACAATACGGTACGCTGAGTTTGACGGCTTTGCCGGCGCAATTCACGCCGCAGGATGTGGTCGTGCTGGCCATCAAACCGCAACAGCTGAAAGCGCTGTGTCTGGAATTGGCCCCGCGCCTAGGCGGCGCGTTGGTGGTATCGATCGCCGCCGGCATCCGTAGCGAGGCGCTGGCGCGCTGGCTCGACAGCGATCGCGTTGTGCGCAGCATGCCCAATACGCCGTCGATGGTGGGCAAGGGCGTGACGGGGCTCTTTGCCGCGCCGGCGGTGTCGCTGGCTGACCGGGAGGCGGCGCAGACGATTCTTGCGTCGGTGGGCGCCGTAGTCTGGATGGATCAGGAACGCGGGTTGGACGACATTACCTGCGTCAGCGGTAGCGGTCCGGCGTATGTCTTCTACTTCATCGAGGCAATGATGCAGGCTGCGCGCCAAGTCGGCTTCGACGATGACGCGGCGCGCTCATTGGTACTGGACACCTTCGACGGCGCGGTCGCATTGGCGCGCCAGTCGCCGCTGCCGATCGATCAGCTGCGCAGCAACGTGACCTCGAAAGGGGGCGCGACCGAACGGGCTATCGCCCGCTTCGACCAGGGGGACGTCAAGGCGGCGATTGTCGCCGGCGCCATGGATTGTCGCGCCCGTTCCATTGAAATGGGCCAACAGCTAAGTCAGGACTGACATGATCTTCGAAACGCTGCAGTTCTTGATCAAGACGTTATCCGACCTCTTCGTGCTGGTGCTGCTCTTGCGCTTCTATCTGCAGGTCGCGCACGCGCCGTTCAGACATCCGTTGTGCCAGTTCGTCATGGCGGTCACCAACTTCGCCGTGCTACCGATGCGGCGTGTCGTGCCGAGCTTTCGCAGTTACGATATGGCGACGCTGCTGACTGCATGGTTCGTGGGAATGATCGCCAACGCGCTGGTGTTGGCCCTTAACCCGTTGCCGTACAATTTCGCCGCGCCGCAGACGCTGCTGGCATTGGCGCTATTGACCGTGCTCTACCTGTTCAAGCAGTCGCTGTTCTTGTTGATGGGCGCTGTGATCGTCCAGGCGGTGATGAGTTGGATCAATCCTTATAATCCGCTTGCGCCGATCCTCGACTCCCTGACGCGTCCCTACCTGCGCCCTTTCCGGCGTGCGGTGGTGGGGGGTGTCGACTTGTCGCCGATCATTCTATTTTTGATTATTCAGGTTATTTTGATGTTGCCGGTCCGTTTGTTGGAGAGCGGTTTGTTGATGCAACTCAAGATTCTTGTATAATTTTTATGGTTATTTGTCATACTCTGCGAAATTGACTGGTTGTGCAAACCTAAACAGGGAGAAATGCAGATGATGAAGAAAATCCTTCTGGCAGCGGTCGTTAGTGGCGTGATGATCGCGCCGGCCATGGCCGACATCGTGCCGATGGCGCAAAAGGATGGTTGTTTTGCCTGTCACTCGATCGACCACAAGGTCGTCGGCCCGGCTTGGAAAGACGTTGCCAAGAAATACAAGGGCGACAAATCCGCCGAAGCCAAGCTGATCGCCAAGGTCAAGGCGGGTGGCGTCGGGGTATGGGGCCAAGTGCCGATGCCGCCGAACAGCCAAGTTTCCGACGCCGATGTCAAGACGCTGGTCAAAGGCATCCTGGCGTTGAAATAAGCCGGAGAAGAAGGCATGAATAGGCGGCCACGGCGGCCGCCTTTGTTTTATGACAAAAAACCTTGTAGCTGCCTCAGAATGACGCTATACAAGTTTTCAGCAGCAGGAATGTTACAGGGCTTGAGTGAGATAGTTGCACAAAGCCTGTGCTGTAGGTAATCTTCTCCGCCTGTCTGCCAACTCTAAGCTGGAAGCACCCACTATGGCCAAGCTGACCGAACAGGATATCCTCAACTGGGACGGCGACGATTATATGAACGCCGACCATCTTGAGTTCTTTAAAGACCGTTTGTTGCAGATGCAGCAAGAGCTGCTGGTGAACGCCAGCGCGACTGCCAATCATCTGCAGGAGCAGGAGGCCACCCCTGACCCGGCTGACCGCGCAACCCTCGAAGAGGAATATGCGCTGGAACTGCGTACCCGGGACCGCGAGCGCAAGCTGCTGCAAAAGATTCAAGCTTCGCTGCGTCAGATCGAGGACGGCTCCTACGGTTTCTGTGAAGACACCGGGGAACCGATCGGCCTGAAACGGTTGATTGCCCGCCCGACCGCTACGTTGTCGGTCGAAGCGCAGGAACGGCGCGAGCGCATGAAGCGTCAATACGCCGACTGAATCACACCCAAGGCCAGCGAAACGCCACCGACGAGGTGGCGTTTTGCTTTTTGCGCCGCACAAATCTGTCGGAAAAACGCTTGTACTGGCCGTTCGAATGAGGGTATCTTGCTCTAAGTCGCCAAAAAACAGATGTCAAGGGATTCTCAATGCAACACCAGACCGATGATGTGCGAATTCGGGAAATCAAGGAGTTATTGCCACCGATTGCCCATTTGTATGAGCTGCCGATCAACGATATGGCTTCAGAGCTGATCTTCAACACCCGGCGCGAAATCGCCGCCTTGGTGCGCGGCGAAGATGACCGCCTGCTGGTGGTGATCGGTCCCTGTTCCATCCACGATGTCGCCGCCGCCGAGGAATACGCCCGCCGCTTGCTGCCTTTGCGCGAAAAATATGCCCAGGAGATGGTCATCGTCATGCGGGTCTATTTTGAAAAGCCTCGCACCACCGTCGGCTGGAAAGGGTTGATCAACGATCCGCATCTGGACGAGTCCTACGACATCAATGCCGGTTTGCGCCTCGCGCGCCGGTTGCTTTTGACACTGAATAATCTGGGTGTGCCGGCGGCCACCGAATTCCTCGACATGATTACGCCGCAGTACTTCGCCGATCTGATCGCCTGGGGCGCCATCGGCGCGCGCACGACGGAATCGCAGGTTCACCGTGAACTGGCGTCGGGCCTGTCGTGCCCGGTTGGCTTTAAAAACGGCACCGACGGCAATCTGCGCATCGCCATCGACGCCATCCGCGCCGCCGGCCAGCCGCACCATTTCCTATCGGTCACCAAGACCGGTCATTCCGCCATCGTTTCCACCGGCGGCAACCCTGACTGCCACGTGATTCTCCGTGGCGGCAAGGAGCCCAACTACAGCAGCGAGCATGTCGCTGCCGCGGCGGCCGAGCTCGCAGCCGTCGGCCTTGGGCAAAAGGTGATGGTCGATTTCAGCCATGCCAATAGCCGCAAGGACTACCGCCGGCAAATGCAGGTAGGCCAGGATGTGGCCGACCAATTGGCCGCAGGCGATAAACATATTTTCGGCGTCATGGTCGAGAGTCATCTGGTCGCGGGGCGGCAAGATTTGAAACCGGGCTGCGAGCTGGTCTATGGCCAGAGCATTACCGACGGTTGTATCGGCTGGGACGATACCGAGGCGCTGTTGGACCAGCTGGCGCGCGCGGTACGGGAGCGTCGCGCGCGTTAGGCCGCGCGGCGGACGAGAAAAACGGCAGCGGCCCGCGAGGGCGCTGCCGTTTTGCTATGGCGGCTGTGGCGCTTATTTGACGATCTGCGCCAGTTCACCCTTGGTATAGCGGTTCGCCATGGCTTCCAGACCGACCGGCTTGATCTTGCTGGCTTGACCCGCGGTGCCGAACGCCTCGTAGCGGGCGATGCAGATATCGCGCATGGCCTTGATGGTTTCGGCCAAGTATTTGCGCGGGTCGAACTCGCCCGGATGCGTGGCGAGGAAACGGCGGATCGCGCCGGTGCTGGCCAGGCGCAGGTCGGTGTCGATGTTGACCTTGCGCACGCCGTGCTTGATGCCCTCGACGATTTCCTCGACCGGCACGCCGTAGGTTTCCGGAATCTCGCCGCCGTATTGATTGATGATCGCCAGCCATTCCTGCGGCACTGACGACGAGCCGTGCATGACCAGGTGGGTGTTGGGGATGCGGGCGTGAATTTCCTTGATGCGGTCGATGCGCAGCACGTCGCCGGTCGGCTTGCGGCTGAATTTGTAGGCGCCGTGGCTCGTGCCGATGGCAATGGCCAGCGCGTCCACGCCAGTATCGCGCACGAAGCGCGCCGCTTCTTCCGGGTCGGTCAGGAGCTGGCTGTGGTCGAGCGTGCCCTCGGCGCCGACGCCGTCCTCTTCGCCGGCCTTGCCGGTTTCCAGTGAACCCAGGCAGCCGATTTCACCTTCCACCGACACGCCGCAAGCGTGCGAGAAGTTGACCACGGTGCGGGTGACGCCGACGTTGTAATCGTAATCGGCGGGCGTCTTGCCGTCGGTTTTGAGCGAGCCATCCATCATCACCGAGCTGAAGCCCAGTTGGATCGAGCGCTGGCAGATGTCGGGGCTGACGCCGTGGTCTTGGTGCATGACCACCGGGATGTGCGGAAACTCTTCCACCGCCGCCAGGATCATGTGGCGCAGGAAGGGCGCGCCGGCGTATTTGCGCGCGCCGGCGGAGGCCTGAACGATGACCGGCGCATCGACCTTGTCGGCGGCCTCCATGATGGCGCGCATTTGCTCCAGGTTGTTGACGTTGAAAGCCGGCAAGCCATAGCCGAATTCGGCCGCGTGATCCAGCAATTGACGCATTGAAACGAGTGCCATGAATTTCTCCCTCAGGGCGCAGATGATAGACCGCCGGTCGCGAGACCCGCGGCGTTGCTTCAGTGGTGTGTCACACCGGTTAAAACGATGCCGGCACAGACGAAGGCGCCGCCGGACAGGCGGTTGACCAAACGGATGTGCCGGGGCGATTGCAGCCAGCCGGAAAGCTTGGCGCCGCCACTGGCGTAAGCGAATTGCCAGCAGGCTTCAATCACGTAAAACGAGGCAGTCAGAATCATCAGCTGCGGCAGTTGCGGCGCGCGCGGATTCATGAACTGCGGAAACAAGGCGGCGAAAAAAATCACCGCCTTCGGATTGGATAGCGCAACCAGGAAGCCATTGCGGAAACGCGTCGGCGCCGACAGGCCGCCATCGACGCGCGCCTCTTGCGGCGTGACCGGCCGGGCGCGCCAAGTGCGTATGCCCAGGTATAACAGATAGGCCGCGCCGGCGTAGGTAATGACGGCGAACAAGCGCGGGGAAGTCGTCAACAGCGCGCCGAGCCCGGCGGCCGAGACCAGTATGTAGAGAAATAGGCCGGCCATCAGGCCGGCACAGGTCACCAGCGTCGCCCGTACCCCGTGATGAATGCCGTGCGTCATCGCCAGCAGCATGTTGGGGCCGGGTGTGGCGGAAACGAAGAAGGTGGTGGCGATGAACAACAACCAGATATTCAGCGTCATCGCGTCCCTCCTCCGTCGTTTCCTGGCGTCCGCTTAAGCGCGGGCGCGTTCTTCCAGAATCGCCACGGCGGGCAGCGTCTTGCCTTCGAGGAACTCGAGGAAGGCGCCGCCGCCGGTGGAGATGTAGCTGATGCGCTCGGTAATGCCGAACTTGGCGATCGCCGCCAACGTGTCGCCGCCCCCGGCGATCGAGAAGGCGTCCGCGTCGGCGATGGCTTGCGCCAGCAGACGGGTGCCGTGGCTGAATTGCTCGAACTCGAACACGCCGACCGGGCCGTTCCATACCACGGTGCCAGCCTTGGCGATCAGCTTGGCTAGCTCGGCGGCCGAGTCCGGACCGATGTCGAGGATCATATCGTCGGCGCTGACGTCCTTGACGTTCTTCAGCGTGGCGGTAGCGGTTTCGGCGAATTCGCTGGCGCAGACCACGTCGGTCGGCAACGGCACGTCGCCGCCGCGGGCGCGGATCTTGGCGATCACGGTGCGGGCTTGCTCGACCAGATCCGGCTCGGCCAGCGACTTGCCGATGGTGTGGCCTTCGGCCAGCAGGAACGTGTTGGCGATGCCGCCGCCGACGATCAGCTGATCGACCTTGTCGGCCAGGGCTTCCAGAATGGTCAGCTTGGTCGACACCTTGGAACCGGCGACAATCGCCACCAGCGGGTGGGCCGGATGCTCGAGCGCCTTGCCCAGCGCGTCCAATTCAGCGGACAGCAACAGACCGGCGCATGCCACCGGCGCGGCGGCGGCAACGGCATGCGTCGAGGCTTCGGCGCGGTGGGCGGTACCGAAGGCGTCGTTGACGAAGACGTCGCACAAGCGGGCATAAGCTTGGCCCAGCTCGGCGTTGTTCTTCTTCTCGCCCTTGTTCAGCCGTACGTTTTCCAGCATGACGACTTCTCCCGCGGCGACGGGGACGCCGGCCTGCCACTCGGCGGCCAGACGCACCGGGCGGCCCAGCAGTTCGGCCAGCCGTGCGGCTACCGGGGCCAGACTGTCTTCCTGCTTGGGTTCGCCTTCGGTCGGACGGCCGAGGTGGGTCATCAAGAGCACGCCGGCGTCCTGCCCCAGCGCGTGCTGGATCGACGGCAGCGAGGCGCGGATACGGGTATCGTCGCCGATAACGCCATCCTTGACCGGCACGTTCATGTCCACGCGGATCAGCACGCGCTTGCCGTGCAGATCCAGATCAGTCAATTTTTTGAATTCCATTTTTCAGTCCTGGTTGTTCAGATGAGTCTAGAATTCCCGCGCCCACCGACATTGGCCCCACCTCGAGGCGGGGCCTTTTTGCGAGCTCTCCGGCTCAGGCGGCGAACATGGCGCGGGCGGTGTTCAGCATTTGGCAGCTGAACCCCCACTCATTGTCGTACCAAGCGAGAACTTTCACCATATTTCCGTGAGTGACTTTTGTCAGTGTGGCGTCAAATGTGGACGGTTCGGTGGTGTGATTGAAGTCCATCGACACCAAGGGCATGGTGTTGTAGCCCAGGATGCCTTTCATTTCCCCTTCCGACGCGGCGTGGACCACCTCGTTGATTTCGTCTTTGCTGGTATGGCGCGCGGATTCGAAAGTGAGGTCAATCAGCGACACGTTGATGGTCGGTACGCGGACGGAAAAGCCGTCGAGGCGGCCGGCCAGTTCCGGCAGCACGAGTCCCACCGCCTTGGCGGCGCCCGTTTTGGTCGGAATCATGTTTTGGACCGCCGAGCGCGCCCGGCGCAAATCCTTGTGACGCACGTCGGTCAGCACTTGGTCGTTGGTAAAGGCGTGAATGGTGGTCATCAGCCCTTTGACGATGCCGATCTTGTCGTGGAGCGCCTTGGCCACCGGCGCCAGACAGTTGGTGGTACAGGATGCGTTGGAGACGACAGTCATTTCCGGCTTCAACACGGAATGATTGACCCCATACACGATGGTGGCGTCGACGTCGTCGCCGCCGGGGGCGGAAATCAGCACCTTCTTGGCGCCCGCCTGCAGGTGGGCTTGGCATTTGGCCTTGCTGGTGAAGGCGCCGGTGCACTCCATGACGATATCGACCTTCAGATCCTTCCAGGGCAATAGAGAGGGATCGCGCGTGCTGAAGAACGGGATCGATTTGCCATTGACGATCAAATGGTGTTCGTCGTGACCGATGTCAGCCGGGAATCGCCCGTGAACCGTATCGAATTTGGTGATGTGCGCGTTGGTGGCAAGGTCTCCGCTGGCATTGACGGCTACGACCTCGAATTCCTTGTCGAGATCGTACTCGTAGATGGCGCGTAGAACCTGACGGCCGATACGGCCATAGCCATTGATCGCGATACGGATGGTCATGCTCTCTTCTCTCCCCAAAGTGCTGGCAGGTTTCACGTGAAACCTGGTGTAAAAAAGCCGCCCGGGTCAGGGGCGGCTGTGGGTGCTTGCTTATTGTCCGATCAAGGACAGGGTCTTGGCGACCACGTTGTCCACTGTGAAGCCAAACAGTTTGAACAACTCGCCTGCCGGGGCGGATTCGCCGAAGCGATCGATGCCGATGACGTCGCCCTCGAGGCCCACGTACTTGCGCCAGAAATCGCTGACGCCGGCTTCGATGGCCAGACGCGGCAGCCCTGCCGGCAGCACCGCGCTGCGGTAGGCCTTGTCCTGCTGGTCGAAGGCGCGCGTGTTGGGCATGGAAACGACGCGCACGGCCACGCCTTGCGCCGCCAGCTGCTCGGCGGCCTTCAGCGCCAGATCGACTTCGGAGCCGGTGGCGATCAACACGGCGCGGGCATCGCGGGCATCGCGCACCACATAACCGCCGCGCTTGATGTTGGCGACCGTCGCCGCGTCGCGGGTGACGAACGGCAGGTTTTGGCGGCTGAAGATCAGGCAGCTCGGATGGTCTTTGGCGGACAGCGCCTCGGTCCATGCCACCATCGATTCGACGGTATCGCAGGGACGCCACACGGCCATATTGGGGATCATGCGCAGGGTCGCGATCTGTTCTACCGGCTGGTGGGTCGGACCGTCTTCGCCCAAGCCGATCGAATCGTGCGTGAACACGAACACCGGGTTGATCTTCATCAGCGCCGCCATGCGCAGTGCATTGCGCGCGTATTCGCTGAACATCAGGAAGGTGGCGCCGAACGGTTTGACGCCGCCATGCAGCGTCATGCCGTTGATGATGGCCGACATGCCGAACTCGCGCACGCCGTAATGGAGGTAGTTCCCGGCGCCGGCGGCGGTGAACGACTTGGACTGTGGCCAGTTGGTCAGATTCGACGGCGTCAGGTCGGCGGAACCGCCCACCAGTTCCGGCAGCACTTCGGCCAGGGCGGCAATGGCGTTTTGCGATGCCTTGCGCGTGGCGATGGTTTCGGCCTTGTCGTTGGCTTGAGCGATCTTGGCGGCGATGTGCGCGTCCCAGCCCGCCGGCAGTTCGCCCTTCGTGCGGCGCTCGAATTCCGCTGCCTCTTGCGGATACTGGGCGCGGTAAGCGGCGAAACGCGCGTCCCATTCCTGTACGCGCGCCACGCCGGCCTCGACGGCGTTCCAGGCGGCATAGATATCGGCCGGCACTTCGAAAGGCGCGTGCGGCCATTTCAAGTATTCGCGCGCGGCGGCGACTTCGGCCGCGCCGAGCGGCGCCCCATGCACGTCGTGGCCGCCTTGTTTGTTGGGCGCGCCGAAGCCGATCTTGGTTTTGCAGCAGATCAGCGTCGGACGGTCGGATTTCTTGGCGGTGGCGATGGCGGTCGCGATTTCCTTCGGGTCATGGCCGTTGACGTTGGGGATGACCAGCCAGCCATAGGCGGCGAAGCGTCCCGGCGTATCGTCGGTGAACCAGCCATCGACGTCGCCGTCGATGGAAATGCCGTTATCGTCGTAGAAGGCGATGAGCTTGTTCAGCCCCCAGGTGCCGGCCAAGGAGCAGGCTTCGTGCGAAACCCCTTCCATCAGACAGCCGTCGCCCAGGAAAACCCAGGTGCGGTGATCGACGATGGTGTGGCCCGGGCGGTTGAACTCGGCCGCCAGCAGCTTTTCCGCCAATGCCATGCCCACTGCGTTGCAGATGCCTTGCCCCAGCGGGCCGGTCGTGGTTTCCACGCCTTCCGCATAGCCGTATTCCGGGTGCCCCGGTGTTTTGGAATGCAGTTGGCGGAAGTTCTTCAGGTCGTCGATCGAGAGGTTGTAGCCGGTCAGGTGCAACAGGCTATAGAGCAGCATCGAGCCATGGCCGTTGGACAGCACGAAGCGGTCGCGGTTAGCCCAGTGCGGATGGCGCGGGCTGTGCTGCAGTTGATCGCGCCACAAGACTTCGGCGATGTCGGCCATGCCCATCGGCATGCCGGGGTGGCCGGATTTGGCCTTTTCCACCGCGTCCATGGCAAGGAAACGGATGGCGTTGGCGAGCTCGGTTCTGGAGACCATGCGGAAGAAACCTCGAGACAGAAGTTCGTGAACAAAGGCCGGCCTGGAAGGGTCAACCGTTGAAAAATCATGCAATTATCGCCGATTTTCCCTCCGTCAGGCAACCCGAGGGCCTGAGTTGCATGGAGGAACAGACGGTTTATGTCTTTGTGCTAGAGGAAGCGCCGGCGTGGACTATAGAGAAAAACGCGCTACGATGTCGTCATGTAGTTTTATAACTACAGCCCGCGCATATTTCTTTATGTGAAGATATGCAGCCGGGGGATTCCGCGCGGGCGCGCCATCCGTGAACGGGCGACGGAACGTGGCATTGCCCATTCCTTCCGCTTGCCATGTACAATTCTGCTCTTAAGAAATTTCCGTTGGCCACACGACTGCGACCAAGTCTCATGAATAACCAAGATCATTTGAGCGGCGACCTGTTCGATATTGCCTCCGACACCGGCGCGCCGCCCCCCCCTCCTCCGGCGGCGCCGGCAGCGGCGCCTGCGAGCGACGACTGGATTGCGCTCGACCTGTACGCGGAGCGCGCCTATCTCGAATACGCGATGAGCGTGGTAAAAGGCCGCGCCTTGCCGGAAGTCGCCGACGGCCAGAAACCGGTGCAGCGCCGCATTCTGTACGCGATGCGCGATATGGGGCTGGTTGCCGGCGCCAAGCCGGTCAAGTCGGCGCGCGTGGTGGGCGAAATCCTCGGCAAATACCACCCGCACGGCGACAGTTCGGCCTACGAAGCCATGGTGCGCATGGCGCAGGACTTTACGTTGCGCTACCCATTGATCGATGGCCAGGGCAACTTCGGCAGCCGGGATGGCGACGGCGCAGCGGCGATGCGTTACACCGAGGCAAGGCTGACGCCGTATGCCGATCTGCTGTTATCGGAAATCGACATGGGCACGGTGGACTTCGTGCCGAACTACGACGGCGCGTTCGAGGAACCCAAGCTGTTGCCGTCGCGCTTGCCGATGCTGCTGCTCAACGGCGCCTCCGGCATCGCCGTGGGCCTCGCCACCGAGATCCCGCCGCATAACCTAACGGAAGTGGCCGGCGCCGCGGTGGCCTTGCTGGATAACCCCGCGCTCACCACGGCAGAGTTGATGCAGCACATCCCCGGTCCGGATTTTCCGGGCGGGGGGCAGATCATTACCCCCGCCGAGGATATCCTGGCCGCCTACGAAAGCGGCCGCGGTTCGGTGCGCGTGCGTGCGCGCTGGGATATCGAGCGTTTGGCGCGCGGTCAGTGGCGAGTGATCGTCAGCGAACTGCCGCCGGGCAGCTCGGCGCAGAAAGTGCTGGCCGAGATCGAAGAGGCCACCAATCCCAAACCGCGCCCCGGCAAGAAGGCACTGACCCAGGACCAGCAAAACCTCAAGAGCTTGATGCTGTCGATGCTCGACCGCGTCCGCGACGAGTCCGACGGCAATCAGCCGGTGCGGCTGGTGTTCGAGCCCAAATCCAGCCGGCAGGACCCGGACGAGTTCGTTCAGATGCTGTTGGCTCAGACGAGCCTGGAAGGCAACGCCTCGCTCAATCTGGTGATGATCGGACTGGATGGCCGGCCGGGCCAGAGAGGGCTGAAGCCGATCCTGGAAGATTGGCTGGCCTTCCGCAGCGAGACGGTCACCCGCCGTTTGGCGCACCGTCTGGCGCAGGTGGAAAAACGTATCCATATCCTCGAAGGCCGGATGATCGCTTTCATCCATATCGACGAGGTGATCCGGGTCATTCGCGAGTCGGACGAGCCCAAGCCCGACTTGATCAAAGCGTTTGGATTGTCCGAGGCGCAGGCCGAGGACATTCTGGAAATCCGCTTGCGCCAATTGGCGCGCCTGGAAGGCTTCAAGCTGGAAAAGGAACTGTCGGAACTGCGTGAAGAGCGCGAGGGTTTGCGCCATCTGCTCGATACGCCGGAAGCCAAACGCGCGCTGATTGTCGAGGAGATTCGCGCCGACGCCGCGAAATACGGCGACGCGCGCCGCACCGAGATCAAAGCGGCGCAGCGCGCGGTATTGAGCCAGACCGTGGCCGATGAGCCGATCACCATCATTCTGTCCCAGAAGGGATGGTTGCGCGCCCGCGTCGGCCATAACCTCGACTTGTCGACGTTGACCTTCAAGGACGGCGACGCGCAGCACACCATCGTGGAAACGCGGACCGTCTGGCCTATTGTTGTGCTAGACAACCTTGGCCGGGCCTATACCGTCAACGCCGCCGATGTGCCCACGGGTCGCGGCGACGGCGTGCCGGTCGCGTCGTTGATCGAGCTGCAGGACGGCGGCAAGCCTTGCCACATGCTCTCCGGTCCGGAGACCGCGCGCTACGTGGTGGCGAGCTCCTCGGGCTATGGCTTCATCGCCACGGTGGGCGACATGGCGGGACGGGTCAAGGCCGGCAAGGCCTTCATCACGCTGGAAGAAGGCGATGGCGTGATCGCGCCGGTGCCGGTGCCCACCGATGTCGCGCAAGTCGACCTGCAACTGGTCGCCGCCGCCGACAATGGCCGCTTGCTGGCTTTCAGCGCCGGCGAGCTGCGCGATTTGGCCAAGGGGCGGGGCTTGATGCTGATACAGCTCGACCAGGGCGAACGGCTGACCGCCATCGGCCTTGCACGGGGCGAAAAAGTGCTGCTGTCGGTGCTGTCCGCGCGCGGCAAATCCGGCGAGGAGAAGCTGGCGCTGGCCGAGTACCTCGGTCGCCGCGCCAAACGCGGCAAACTGTTGCCGAAGAAGTGGAGCATTCTGGCGATCACGGATCTCTGAGACCCTCGGCGCGGGGGACGCCCCCCGCGCCGCCACGGATCGCCTCACTGGCTGCACGCCACCCCGACCTGAGCAAACGCCGCCGTGACGGCTTTGCCGTCATAGCCGCGGTCGCCGGCCGCGCGAATCACCCCGCATGCCGCCTGATTGAAGTCGCTGTTGGCGTTCCAATACAGCCTGTTGGCGTCGGCGAATGCCTGGAATGCCTGCCGGATCGACCATCCCGGCGATGTCGCCAGCAAGTAGAACGCGCGGTTGTAGACGCCGCTGCTTTCATGGGGATCCATGCCGTGGCGGTAATCGCCGGCCTTGTCGATCGAATGGCCGTCCTTGGCCGGGTTCTCCATATAGCGCAAGGGCTTTTTGCCCTTGGTGATGTCATTGCCCACCAGCCAGCTGTTGCTGCCTTTGACGTAGTACTCCGTCGCCTCGCCCGCCATATCCGAAAAAGCCTCATTGATGCCGCCGGACTGGCCGTCGTAGACCAGGCCCGAATTCTGTTCCGTATAGCCGTGGCTGATTTCATGGCCGGTGACGTCGGCCGAGACCAGTGGATAGAATAGCCGCCCGCCGTCGCCGAAGTTCATGCTGCTGCCGTCCCAGAAGGCGTTTTCATAGTAGCGGCCATAGTGGACGTGCAGATAGAGCGGCCCCTTGAGCGGCGGCTGACCCAGCCATTCCTGATACATCTTGACCACCGCGTTGCCGAAGTAATAGGCGTCATTGATCGGGCTGTAAGCGCCGTTGACCGCACGGTCGGCGGTGTTGCGCGGGCAGGTGAAATGGAACGGCTTGGACAGGTCGGTATTCTCGCTCGAGCGCAGGTCGATCGCCAGCACGGCGCCGTTGTCCATGTCGCAGTTGTCATTGACGGGAAGAAATCCATATTTCTTGCCGTATTCGTATTTGCCGGTCTTGCGGTTGCCGCCGGGACCGGTGGCATCGACATGCGTCAGGCCTTCCCACTGTTTCAGCACGGCGCCGCTCATGGCGTCGATGACGAAGTACGGCCGGCTAGGCGTTGCGGCGGGCACGAAGAAGGACACCAGATAGACCAGTTGCGCCCGCTGGTGGCGGTCGAGCTGCACCAGGAGCTGCGCCTTTTCATTGATGACCGGCTGTCCGGCCGCCTTCAACCCTTTGGCTTGCGCCAGCGCTTGGTTCGCCGTCAGCGCCGGTTTGACCGAGGGCAGATCCTGTTGCAGCCCGGCGGCCATCTTGCCGTCGTAACGGTTGCTGTTGCCAACGATGGAGGGCGCGCGCACGCCGATGACCGCCTGATTCCAGACGGGAATGCCTTGATAGTATTGCTGATAGCGCGTGATGACCTTGCCGCCTGGAAACGTCTGGCTGCGTGCCGGTTGAAAATCGGCGGGCAACGTGTTGGTCGCGACGATTCCCTGCCGAGTCAGGGACTGAATGTCGACCAGATAGGCGGCCGCAGCCGGCTGGCTCAGTACGCCAGCGGCGAGGACAAGACAAATGGACAATCGCTTCTTCATAAATTCTCCGCATAAAAAGGAAAGGCGCGGCCGACGGCCGCGCCTTGCTATCTAGCGGGATGAAGCGATGACTTGGCTGCTGTCCCTTGTAATGGAATGACCCTTCCCTGGCCCTAAGAGGAGCGAGGTCCTCAGGGCGCGAGCCGCACCCTGTGCCATTCGCCATCCGGCGCGAGCGTATACAGCACCCGGTCATGCAGACGGCTTGGGCGCCCTTGCCAAAATTCGATGCGGTCCGGCGTCACCGCGTAGCCGCCCCAGTGGGGCGGGCGCGGCACCTTGAACGGGAAACGCACGCCAAAGAGCGCCGCACGTTTGATCAGCTCCGCCTTGGAGGGGATTTCTGTGCTTTGTTCCGACGCCCAAGCGCCGAGGCGGCTGGGATAAGGCCGGCTGGCGAAATAAGCATCCGACACCTCGCCCGGCAACTGGCGCGCCTGGCCCTCGATGCGTACCTGGCGTTCCAGTTCGGGCCAGAAAAAGGTCAGCGACACAAAGGGATTGACCGAAATTTGGCGCCCCTTGCGACTGAGGTAATTGGTATAAAACAGGAACTGGCCGTTCTCCACGCCCTTGAGCAGCACCACGCGCGCGCTGGGGCGGCCATCGCCATCGACCGACGCCACGTGCATGGCCGTGGGCTCGGGAACTTCGGCGCTGATTGCCTCGTTGAGCCAGTGTTCGAACTGCGCTACCGCGTCCGGCAGACAATCTTCCGGAGACAGTTCCTTTTTGCTGTAATCCTTGCGGATGTCAGCGAGTTTCTGCGACATGACGAATCCTCCTCGCCGTATCTTAGCGTGTCGTTGCCGACCGGCGCGAGCCCGGTTCCGGCAAGATTCGTGTCGCAACGCTGATTTATCTCCACGTCAAGACACGGTAGCATAAGCGCCTTTTGCCTCCCGGCAACCGAGAACCCGCTTTAGAATCATGCATATCGTTCAGTTCATCCTCGGGCTTATCGTCGTCTTCGGCCTGACCCAACTCGTCGCCCGCGACCGTAAACACATCAAAATCCGTTACGTCGCCCAGCTTCTGCTGGTCGAAATCGCTGTCGCTTACGCGCTGTTGCACACCGGAGCCGGTTTGGTCGTGGTCGGCGGCATGGCCGCCGTGTTTGATCAGCTGATGCGTTTCGCCTCGGAGGGCACGCGTTTCGTTTTCGGCGGTTTGCTGCGCCAGGGCGAGTTCAGCTTCTTCCTCATGGTGCTGATGCCGATCGTCTATATTTCCGTGCTGATCGGCATCCTGCAGCATCTGCGCATTTTGCCCTGGCTCGTCCGCGGGATCGGGCTCGTGTTGGCCAAGCTGAGCGGCATGGGCAAAATCGAATCGTTCAACGCGGTCGGCGCGATGATCGTCGGCCAATCGGAAAATTTCATCGCCTACAAGAACATCATCGGCGGCTTTAGCGAAAAGCGCATGTACACGCTGGCCGCGACGGCCATGTCCACCGTATCGATGTCGATCGTCGGCTCCTACATGCAGCTGATCGCCCCGCGTTTCGTCGTGGCGGCGCTGATTCTCAATCTGTTGAGCACGTTCATCATTCTGTCGTTGATCAACCCTTACGATGCCGGCAGCGACGAGGATCAGCTGATCGTCGCGCCCGGGGTGCGCATGGCGTTCTTTGAAATGCTGGGGGATTACATCCTGGCCGGCTTCAAGGTCGCGGTGATCGTCGGCGCCATGCTGATCGGCTTCATCGCGGTGATTGCCACTGTCAACTATGTGTTCACCCAATGTTTCGGCATCGATTTTCAGCACGCGCTGGGCTTCCTGTTCTACCCGCTGGCTTGGCTGATCGGCATTCCCGGCCAGGACATCGTCCCGGCCGGCAGCATCATGGCGACCAAGCTCGTGGCCAACGAATTCGTCGCCATGATGTCGCTCAAGGATCAGGCCGCGCATTTGACCCCGTATACCCGCGGCACGCTGTCGGTCTTTCTGGTGTCCTTTGCCAACTTCAGCTCGATCGGCATCATTGCCGGCGCGGTCAAAGGGCTGGACGAGGAGCGCGGCAACATGGTGTCGCGCTTCGGGCTTAAGCTGGTTTACGGCGCAACGCTGGTCAGTCTGTTGTCGGCCATGATCGCTGGGCTCGTGCTCTAGCAAACGAGCCCAAGGGCCTGCCGGCCGCCTTGTCTGGGGATTGATATAATCGGTTGTCCTGTACCAACAGGACTTGTGATACAAGATACGTTAAACTAACCCCTTTCATTCGCGGTCCGGCACGCACGCAATGCATCTTCTGGCTTTTGGGCTCAACCATCAAACCGCCCCGCTGTCGATCAGGGAAAAACTGGCATTCCCGGTGGAAGCGCTGCCGGATGCCCTGCGTCAGCTGACGCAAAGCCAGGCTGCCGCCGAGGCGGCCATTGTGTCCACCTGCAACCGCACCGAGATCTATTGCGCCGGGTCGCATCCGGCGGATGCCATCGCTTGGCTGGCTCAGTACCATCGCATGACGCCGGACGAGATCGCGCCTTATCTGTACCGGCTCGATGCCAACGAGGTGGCGCGGCATGCTTTCCGCGTCGCCAGCGGGCTCGACTCCATGGTGCTGGGCGAAACGCAAATCCTAGGTCAGCTCAAGGATGCGGTGCGTGTGGCGCAAGAGACCGGCACGCTCGGCACCCACCTCAACGCGCTGTTTCAACAGGCGTTCTCGGTGGCAAAGGAAGTGCGCAGCAAGACGGCGGTCGGCGCGAGCTCGGTCTCGATGGCCGCTGCCGGCGTGCGCTTGGCCGAGCAGATTTTCGCCAGCATCGGCGAATTGAATGTGTTGTTCGTCGGCGCGGGGGAAATGATCGAGCTCGTGGCCACCCATTTCGCCGCCAGGCAACCCGCGGGCATCACCGTGGCCAACCGCACGCTCGAGCGCGGCCGCGCGCTGGCCACGCGTTTCGGCGGCACGGCCATGACGCTGGCCGATCTGCACGATAGTCTGGCCCGCTTCGACGTGGTGGTGACCTCCACGGCGAGCCCGGTGCCGATCATCGGCAAGGGGATGGTCGAGCGCGCGATCAAATTGCGCCGACACCGGCCGATGTTCATGCTCGATCTGGCGGTGCCGCGCGACGTCGAGCCCGAGGTCGCGACGCTCAACGATGTATTCCTGTACACCGTCGACGACATCGCCGGCGTGGTAGAGGTCGGCCGCGAGGCGCGCCAGGTGGCCGCCGAGCAGGCGGAAGGCATCATCGTGTCCCGCGTGGACGAATTCGCTCACTGGTTGCGCCAGCGTCAGAGCGTGCCGTTGATCCGCGCGCTGCGCGACGAGGGCGAACGATTGAGACGGCAGGCGCTCGAGGCCGCGCTGAAACAATTGGCCCGGGGCGATGCCCCAGAAAAAGTGCTGGAAACCTTATCGGTCCAGTTGACCAACAAATTGATGCATCCGCCGACACAGGCGTTGTCGCAGCGAGGCGAGGAACAAGACGCCATGCGCCAGGCCGTGACGCGGATCTACCGCTTGCATTCGGAGTCCTGATGAAACCGTCGATCGCCGCCAAATTGTCTCAACTGGCCGACCGGCTCGAGGAAGTGACGCAGTTGCTCGCCCAGCCCAGCGTCACCAGCGACATGGATAACTACCGTCGTCTGACGCGCGAGCACGCCGAGCTCACGCCGGTGGTCGAGGCGTGGCACGCGTGGCAACAGTGCCAGGTGGACATCGACACGGCCGAGGAAATGCTCGCCGATCCGGACATGAAGGAGTTCGCCCAGGCGGAGCTCAATGCCGGGCGGGAGCGCATGGACGAGCTCGACGTCGCGCTGCAGAAACTGCTGCTGCCGAAAGACCCGAACGACGAGCGCAATATCTATCTGGAAATCCGCGCCGGCACCGGCGGCGACGAAGCCGCGCTGTTTGCCGGCGATCTGCTGCGCATGTATACCCGCTATGCCGAGCGTCAACGGTGGCAGGTGGAAATCGTCTCGGCGTCCGAGTCGGATCTGGGCGGCTACAAGGAAGTGATCGCCCGTATTGTCGGGTTTGGCGCCTACTCGCGGTTGAAATTCGAATCCGGCGGCCATCGCGTGCAGCGTGTACCGGTGACCGAGACCCAGGGACGCATCCATACCTCGGCGTGTACCGTCGCCGTCATGCCGGAGGCCGACGAAGTGGCCGAGGTCGAGATCAATCCGGCCGATATCCGCGTCGACACCTTCCGCGCCTCCGGCGCCGGCGGGCAGCACATCAACAAGACCGACTCCGCGGTGCGCATTACCCACCTGCCGACGGGCATTGTGGTCGAGTGTCAGGATGACCGCTCGCAGCACAAGAACAAGGCGCGCGCCATGTCGGTGCTGGCGGCGCGCATCATGGACGTCCAGCTGCGCGAGGCACAGGCCAAGGAGGCTGCCACGCGCAAAAGTCTGATCGGATCCGGCGACCGTAGCGAGCGCATCCGCACCTATAATTTTCCCCAAGGACGCGTGACCGACCATCGCATCAATTTGACGCTGTACAAGCTGGAATATGTGATGGACGGCGATATGAGCGAATTGACCGATGCCTTGACCGCCGAACATCAGGCCGAGCTTTTGGCCGCCATGTCGGAGTGACCGCGGCCGCCCATAGGAGAGCGCAGCATGCAATGCAATGTTGGCAAGGCAGAACGCATCATCCGGGTCGTCATTGGCGCTGGCATCGTCAGTCTGGCGGTGATCGGACCGCGCACTCCCTGGGCTTGGCTTGGCTTGGTTCCGCTGTTCACGGGCCTCATCGGCTGGTGCCCCGCCTACCGGCTGCTCAAACTTTCCACCTACGACGACAAGCAGTGAGACGCGGCGGCGCTATAGACGCCGCCGGCCCGTTTGCAGCTCGCGCGCCACGCGCCTGAAGCGCATGATCAGCAGCACCGTGACGCAGGCGAGCCCCACCACCATGCCTGCCCACACGCCCATGGCGCCGATGACGTGACGCGACAGCCACCAGGCGAGCGGCATCCCGACGCCCCAGCAGCCGAAGGCGAAAATCGCGAGCGTGCTGTGCGCATCCTTGAGCGCGCGCAGCACGCCATTGGCGATGGTCTGCCAGGCGTCGAATATCAGCAGCAGCCCCACGAGCGGTATCAGCGTGACCGCCACTTGCCGCGCCGCGGCGGCGCCGGCGTGCGTCAGCGGCAAAAACAGCGCCAGCACCAGCTGCGGAAACAGCCACAAAATGGCGCAGGTGAACAGACTCCATAGCACGCCCAGCATCTGACCCAGGCTGCCCAGGTGTTTGACGCGCAAAAAGTCGCCCGCGCCCGCCGCTTGGCCGACACACATCGACACGCCTTGCATCAGGCCGATGGGGATGGTGAAGCTGGCGATCACGATCTGCATCATGCTTTGATGCGCCGCGAGCTCGGCCGTCCCCAGCGCGCCCATCAAATAGGCGGCGGAGGAAAAGAGACCGCTTTCCATCGCCAGCGTGCCGGAGGTCGGAATGCCGAGTTTCAGCAGCGGCCGGATGGCGGCGAAGTCGCATGCCGCAAGGCCCGCGAACAAATGGTAACGCGTGAACACCGGATTGCGCGTCACCACCAGCGCGAACACGAGGCCGGTGTAGGCGTAGGTGATGACCGAGGAAATCGCGATGCCGTTCAATCCCAGCCCCGGCCAACTGCCCACGCCTTGCGACAGGACAAAGCCGATACAGGGCGCGATCAATAGCGACGAGACGGTGATGAACGGCACCGGCCCGGGGTTGCCGATCCCCGAGGCGAAGCTGCGCAGGGTGAGGAACAACATGCTAAACGGCAGCCCCCAAACCAGAATGCGCAGGAAGCTGGCCGCGCGATGGGCGTTGTCCGGTTGTTGGCCGAGCGCCAGCATGATGGGCTCGGCGTGCCACAAGAGGCTGCCGATGAGGATGCTGAGCGTCAAGGTGGTCATGAGGCCCGCGCGGGTGGCGGCCACCACGGCGCGTTTGTCGTCCCTGCCGTGCGCCAGCGCCACCAGATTGCCGGCGGCGGCGCACAAACCGAAGATCAGCACCAGGCAGAAGAAATAGCTCGACAGAGCCAGCGCGCCGCTGGCCAGCATCGCGGGACCGAGCCGTCCCATCAGGATGGAGTCGATGAACATGATGCCGATCTGTGCCGCCTGCGACAGGATCAGCGGCAGCGACATGCGCAGAATGGGACGCAGTTCCCGGAACCAGACGCGCGCGTGCCCAAGCCCGAGCGGGCGCAACAGTAGAAAGAAGAGATTTTGCACAACAGCCAGCATACTGCCACCAATGTATTTAATAATTTGTATAGATATTTAATTAGAATACAGAGGATGACGGACGCTGGCAAAAACTGTAGCCGATGAGGACGGAAAACCAAGCACAACGAGCCGGACAGGCCGGCTCGTTGTGTGAGACAACTTTGTGTTGGTTGGGTAGCGTGCGGGTCAGTGGCGCACTGCCTTCGGCGAGTGCGCCCTACGCGAAGACGCGCCCGGGGCCGTAGGGTGCAATCGCCGTGCGGCGCACGGCATTGCACCAAACATCGCGAGCATGGCGGCGCTTAGAGAAACAGGAAAAAGCCGTCCGCGAAGTACAATAAGCCGACCAGGCCAACCGGCAAGGCGAGATACCAGATTTTCCGCTGATGGAATAAACCGGCGATCGACGAAATCAGGATGGCCACCTGTAGAAAGATCACGGCGATCCCGAACGGCTTGCCTTGACGCTGGGCGGCATCGCGCGTCGCTTCCAGCGCGCGCGCCGTCTGCATGATCTGCGCCTTTTCCGCCGTGTACTTGGCGATCTTCTTGTCGTACTCGGCCAGTTTATCGGCGTAGACCTTGCGCTGCTGGGCTGTCGCATTGGCCGGAAGGGCGGCCAGCGTCACCGCCAGCGTATCGCGCTCTGCCTGATACAGATCGCCCTTGATGGCCTTGGCTTGGTAGAACGCCCATTGGTCCGAGGCCTGCGCTTGGCTGATGACGCTCTTGGTCGAAAAGCCGCCGCCTTTGAAGGTCGACAAGGTGGCGCTGATGGCGAAAATGACCGTCGCCAGCGCCAGGTAGTTGAGCCAAGGCTCCTTTTGTTTCTCTTCCGCCATCTCTCGACGTCCCTCTCCGGTTACAGCAAACGCAACAACAGCCCGACGAGGCCCAGGCCGATGCAGTACCAGCCAAACGGCCGCAGAGCCTGGATTTCGTGCTTATTGAAGTAACGCATCAACACCCACGTACTGAGATAGGCGAAGAAACCGGACAGCAGGCCGCAGCCCAGTGCCAGGCTCAAGGGGATCTGGCTCTTCTCGTGCAGCAGTTTCGGCACTTCCAGCACGCCGGCGGCGCCAATGATCGGCGTGGCCAGCAAAAAGGCGAAGCGTGCCGAAGCGGCGTAACTGAGTCCTTGGCGCAGGCCGGCAATCAGCGTGACGCCCGAGCGGGAAATACCCGGAATCAGCGCCAGCGCTTGCACCAGGCCGATTTTCAGCGCACCGAAGAAGCTCAGCTCGTCCAGCGTGCGGCCACGGCCGCTCTGACGCATCATGTCGCCGGCGATCAAGATGATGCCGTTGACGATCAGCACCGCCAGAACAAACGTGGTCGAGCCGAACAGCGCGCGCAGCTTCTTTTCCAGCAAGAGGCCGATCAGGCCGGCCGGCACGGTGCCGGCGATCAGCAGCCAGACCAAACGGGATTCCGGCGTCACCGGACGGCCGCCGGCGCGGATGAAGCCGCCCAAGAGCGAAAGCCAGTCGCGATAGAAATAGATGAACAGCGCCAACGCGGTACCCAGATGCAGCATGACCATGAAGGCCAGGAAAGACGGGTCTTGCCGATCCAGGTTCCAATGCAACAGGTCGGGCAGAATCACGCCGTGCCCAAGGCTGCTGACTGGGAACAGCTCGCTGATCCCCTGCATGATGGCGAAAAGAATGGCATGTAAAGTGGACATGGTGTTCCTGTGAAATGAAAGCCAGAAAATCGAGTGGAATTATATGACACAGTTAAATCTTTCAGATAGCTTATATATTTAGGGTAGGCAAACCAGCGCCTTGCTGGCGCCTGTCATCTTCAACGCCGATTCCCCGACCCAAATCGCACACCATGAATCGCACCAAGCAACAAGCTGCCCAACGAAGCACGCTGGTTAGCGTGGTGGTTAACCTCCTGCTGGCAGCGGGCCAGATCCTGGCCGGCCTCCTCGCGCACTCCAGCGGTCTGATCGCCGACGGCATCCACTCGCTATCCGACTTGCTGTCCGATTGCGTGGTGTTGCTTGCCAATCGCTACAGCCACAAGGCGGCGGATCAGGATCACCCCTACGGTCATTTCCGCTTCGAAACCGCCGCTTCGTTGGTGTTGGGCGCCCTGCTGCTGTCGGTCGCTGTCAGCATGGGGTGGAGCGCCGGCCAAAAGCTGTTTGGCGGTCAGATTGCGCGTGTGCATTGGCTGGCGTTATGGGTGGCCCTCGCCGCGCTGTTGGCCAAGGAAGGTCTGTTCCGCTATATGTTGGCCGTCGCCCGGCGCGTGCAGTCCGGCATGCTGACTGCCAATGCCTGGCATGCGCGCTCCGACGCGGCTTCGTCGCTGGTGGTCGCCGTGGGCATCGCCGGCAATCTTGCCGGCCTGCCGCTGCTCGACCCCTTGGCTGCGGCCATCGTCGGCTTGATGGTGGCGCGCATGGGCTGGCACTTCGGCTATGACGCGCTGCAAGACTTAATGGACCGCGGCTTGGCGCCTGAGCGGGTCGAAGCGCTGCGCGCGTCCTTGCTGCAGACGGAAGGGGTGGTCAACGCGCACGATATTCGTACGCGCAAAATGGGCGACGCCGTCATCGTCGATGCGCATTTGCTGGTTGGCAGCTACATCAGCGTATCCGAAGGCCACCAGATCAGCTTGCGCGCCCAGGAGCGGTTACTGCGCGACTTTGGCTTGACGGACGTCACCATTCATATCGACGCCGATCAGGAGGATGGCGGCGCCAATCTGGGCTTGCCTTCGCGCCGCGATATCCTGTTGCCGTACGCCGCGGCATTGGGAACGCAGGCGGGCCTGCTGGATCAGGCGCTGCTGCATTATTTGGATGGCGCCATCGAGATCGATATTCGTCTACCGGCGGCCCAGGCTGGGTTGTCCGATCGGATCAAGGGCGTGCCGCTGCCCGATCGGGTCACCCGCGTGCGGGTTTATCAGGAAAGCGCGGGCGATGTTTCACGTGAAACGACGGGCGGCGTAGTTAAAGAACGTTAATGAAGCAAGCGGTTCCTCCGATAATCGCCGCGCCTGATTAACATTCCGTTCAGGTAATATCTGCATCATCATCTATTCATGTTTGATTATTCTTGATCCTATGTCCGCACCTCAACCGCAGGCCGCGTCCCGCCGCGCCAAAGGCATCTTCCTGTCGATCCTATTGCTGTTCGTCCTGCTGGCCGTCTGGCTGGTTTGGCGCAATCAGGCGGCCAATGCCGAGGCGCGCCGGCACAAGCAACCGTCTCAGGTCGTGTCGGCCGCCACGGTGACGGCGCAAGACATGCCGATCTATCTGACGGCGCTCGGCACGGCGACACCGAACAATACGGTGACGGTACATAGCCGCGTCGACGGCCAATTGATGCGGCTGGGATTTACCGAAGGGCAGATGGTCAAGGCCGGTCAGTGGCTCGCCCAGTTGGATCCGCGGCCGTTCCAGGTGGCGTTGACGCAAGCCCAGGGACAGCTTGCGCGCGATCAGGCGCTGCTGAAAAACGCGCAGATCGATCTGGCGCGCTACCGCACGCTGTTGGCGCAGAACTCGATCGCCGAGCAGCAGGTGGCGACGCAAGAGGCGTTGGTGACGCAATACCAAGGGACGGTGTTGTCGGATAAGGGGTCGGTCGCAAGCGCCAAGCTGCAGCTGGACTATAGCCGCATCACAGCGCCGGTGTCCGGCCGCGTCGGTTTGAAGCAGGTGGACGTGGGCAATATCGTGCACGCCAGCGACAGCAACGGCGTCGTGGTCATTACCGAGGTGCAGCCGATGAACGTGGTGTTCGCCTTGCCGGAGGACCAGCTCAACCAGGTGCTGCCTTCCTCCCGCGCGGATGCCGTGCTGCCGGTGGTCGCCTATGACCGAGACAATCGCAGCAAACTGGCGCAGGGCAAATTGCTGACCGTCGATAATCAAGTGGACACCACGACCGGCACGGTCAAGCTCAAGGCGGTATTCGCCAATCAGGACAATGCGTTGTTTCCGAATCAGTTCGTCAACGTGCGCCTGCAGACCGAGGAGAGGAAGGGCGCCCTGGTGATTCCGACATCGGCGCTGCAACGTGGCCAACCCGGCACCTTCGTGTATGTGCTCAACGCGGATAGCACGGTGTCGGTGCGTGTGGTAGAGCCCGGCCCGACCGAGGGCGATCAGCTGATCGTCAATGGCGGTCTCAAGGCGGGCGAGCGGGTGATCATCGACGGCATGGATCAGCTGCGCGACGGCGCCAAGGTGACCGTGGCGGCGGACAAGCCGCAAGGCGGCGGGGCCGGCGGCAAGAAGCACAAGGCAAGCGGAGCTAGCCAGGGATGAATCCGTCACGCCAGTTCATTTTAAGGCCGGTCGCCACGTCGCTTGCCATGCTGGCGATCTTGCTGGTCGGTTTGCTGTGTTACCGTTTTTTGCCGGTTTCGGCGCTGCCGGAAGTCGATTACCCCACTATCCAGGTGGTGACGTTGTACCCCGGCGCGAGCCCGGATGTGATGACCTCCTCGGTCACCGCGCCGCTGGAGCGTCAGTTTGGCCAGATGCCCGGCCTGGATCAAATGACGTCGTCCAGTTCCGGCGGGGCGTCGACCATCACCCTGCAGTTCAGTTTGGACACCACGCTGGACGTGGCCGAGCAGGAAGTTCAGGCGGCGATCAATGCCGCGTCCAATCTGCTGCCGACCGACCTGCCCTCGCCGCCGATCTATAACAAGGTCAACCCGGCCGATACCCCGATCGTGACCCTGGCGATTACCTCCAAGACCGTGCCGCTGCCGCAGCTGACCGATCTGGTCGATACCCGTCTGGCGCAGAAGTTGTCGCAGTTGCCGGGTGTCGGGCTTGTCAGTATCGGCGGCGGCCAGCGGCCGGCGGTGCGGATCCGCGTCAATGGGCCGCAACTGGCGGCCACCGGCCTGAGCCTCGACGATGTGCGCACCGCGGTGAGCAACGCCAACGTCAATCAGGCCAAGGGCAGCTTCGATGGGCCGAAGGTTGCCGCCACCATCGACGGCAACGACCAGCTCAATTCCGCCGACGATTATCGCAAGCTGGTGCTTAGCTATAAAAATGGCGCGCCGTTGCGTCTGACCGATGTGGCCACCGTGGACGACGGCGCTGAGAACAACAAGCTCGCCGCCTGGGCCAACACCACGCCGTCGGTCATTTTGAACATCCAGCGCCAGCCTGGCGCCAACGTCATCCAGGTGGTGGATCGCATCAAGCAACAGTTGCCGGCATTGCAAGCCACCTTGCCCGGCAGCGTCGACGTGCGTTTGTTGACCGATCGCACCGTCACGGTGCGCGCATCGGTGGCCGACGTGCAGTTCGAGCTGATGCTGGCCGTGGCGCTGGTGGTGATGGTGATCTTCCTGTTTCTGCGCAGCGTGCCGGCGACCGTCATCCCCGGCGTGGCCGTGCCGCTGTCGCTGGTCGGCACCTTTGCCGTCATGTATCTGGCCGGCTTCAGCGTCAACAATTTGACGCTGATGGCGTTGACCATCGCCGCGGGCTTCGTGGTCGACGACGCCATTGTGATGATCGAGAATATCGCCCGCTACATCGAGGAGGGCGATAAGCCGTTCGAAGCGGCGCTGAAGGGATCGGAACAGATCGGTTTCACCATCATTTCGCTGACCTTCTCGCTGATCGCGGTGCTGATCCCGCTGCTATTCATGGGCGACGTGGTCGGCCGGGTGTTCCGCGAGTTCGCCATCACGCTCGCAGTGTCGATCCTGATATCCGCCTTCGTGTCGCTGACGCTGACGCCGATGATGTGCGCGCGGCTGTTGAAGCACGTGCCGGAAGAGCAGCAGGGATGGTTCTATCACGCCAGCGGCCGCTTTTTCGAACGGGTGATTGCCGCCTACGGCCGCGTGCTGACCTGGGTGTTGGACCGGCAGAAAATCACGCTCATGGTGGCCGTCGGCACGCTGGCGCTGACCGCGCTGTTGTACCTCTGGGTGCCCAAGGGGTTCTTCCCGGTCCAGGACACCGGCGCGATCCAAGTGATCACCGAGGCGCCGCAGTCGATCTCTTTCGCCGCCATGGCGGAACGTCAGCAACAAGTCGCGCGGGTGTTGCTGGCCGATCCGGCGGTGGAAAGTCTGTCGTCCTTCATCGGCGTGGATGGCAACAACGCCACGCTCAACAACGGCCGCATGCTGGTCAACCTCAAGCCGGGGAACCGCCGCGACGCGATGAGCGATATTCTGCCGCGCCTGTCCGCCCGTCTGGCGCAAACGCCGGGCATCGCAAGCTACTTGCAGCCGGTGCAGGATTTGACCATCGACTCCGGCGTCAGCCGCTCGCAATACCACTTCATCCTGCAGGCCAACACGCTGGATGATCTGAGCCTGTGGACGCCCAAGCTCGTGCAGCGGTTGAGACAATCGCCGGATTTGCAAAATGTCTCGAGCGACCTGCTCGATCGCGGCTTGCAGGCCTACGTCACCATCGACCGCGATACCGCGGCGCGGCTCGGCATTACCCCGTCGGCCATCGACAATGCGCTGTACGACGCCTTCGGCCAGCGGCTGATCTCGACCATCTTCACCCAAACCAGCCAGTATCGCGTGGTGCTGGAACAGAAGACGGGCGATGCGGGCTTGGCCGCGCTCAACGCGGTGTATCTGCCGACCGCCAGCGGCACGCAGGTGCCGTTGTCGACCGTCGTGCATGTCGAGGAGCGCAATACGCCGCTGACGGTCAATCATCTAGGGCAATTCCCGTCCGCCACTATTTCCTTTGATTTGGCTCCCGGCGCCGCGCTCGATCGCGCCGTGCAGGCCGTCGGTCAGGCCGAAGCGGATCTTGGCTTGCCGCTGTCGGTTCAAACGCATTTCCAGGGCGCGGCATCGGCCTTCCAAGCCTCGCTGTCCAATACTCTGTGGTTGATTTTGGCGGCGGTGGTGACGATGTACATCGTGCTGGGCGTGCTCTACGAGAGCACGATCCATCCGGTGACGATTCTGTCCACCCTGCCCTCCGCCGGCGTCGGCGCGCTGTTGGCGCTGATGGTGTCCGGCAACGACCTGGGCATGGTGGCGATCATCGGTATCGTGTTGTTGATCGGTATCGTCAAGAAGAACGCGATCATGATGATCGACTTCGCGCTCGACGCCGAACGCCATCAGGGGCTGGCGCCGCGCGAGGCGATCTATCAGGCGTGTCTGCTGCGTTTTCGGCCGATTCTGATGACCACCATGGCGGCGCTGCTCGGCGCGTTGCCGCTGATGCTGGGCTCTGGCGTGGGCGCCGAGCTGCGCCGGCCGCTCGGTCTGACCATGGTCGGCGGCTTGATGGTCAGCCAGGTATTGACGCTGTTCACCACGCCGGTGATCTATCTGGCCTTTGACCGGCTGTCCTCGCGTTGGCGGAAATCGGCATGAATCTCTCCGCGCCCTTTATCCGCCGTCCGGTCGGCACCGCGCTGTTGACGTTGGCGATCCTGCTGGCGGGTTGGCTGGCGTTCATCCTCTTGCCGGTTTCGCCGTTGCCGCAGGTTGATTACCCAACCATCTCGGTCTCGGCGAAGCTGCCGGGCGCGAGTCCGGAAACCATGGCCTCCAGCGTGGCCACGCCGCTGGAACGCTCGCTCGGCCGTATCGCCGGGGTGACCGAGCTGACGTCGAACAGCGCGTTGGGCTCGACCCGCATTACGCTGCAGTTCGATCTCGACCGCGATATCAATGGCGCCGCGCGCGACGTGCAAGCGGCGATCAACGGCGCGCGCGCCTTGTTGCCGAGCGGTCTGCCGAGCAATCCGACTTACCGCAAGGTGAATCCGTCGGATGCGCCGATCATGATCATTGCGCTGACGTCGAAAACCTTTACCCGCGGGCAGATGTACGACGTCGCCTCGACCATCCTGGCGCAGAAGCTGGCGCAGGTGGACGGCGTGGGCGACGTCAACGTCGGCGGCAGCTCGTTGCCGGCAGTGCGGGTCGAGCTCGAACCGCAAGCGCTCACCCACTACGGCATCAGCCTGGAGCAGGTGCGCACGGTGCTGGCAAGCAATAACGCCAACCGTCCCAAGGGTGCGCTGGAGCAAGGCGACAAGCGCTGGCAGATTCTGGCCAACGACCAGGCGGTGCGGGCCAGCGATTATCTGCCGCTGATCGTCCACTACAACAACGGCAGCGCGGTACGGCTTGCCGATGTGGCCAAGGTGGTGGATTCGGTCCAGGATCTGCGCAACGCCGGTTCGGTCAACGGGCAGGATTCGGTGGTACTGGTGTTGACCCGCCAACCGGGCGCCAACATCATCGAGACCGTGGCCCGGGTGCGCGCGCTGTTGCCGCAACTGCAGGCGTCGATCCCGAAAGGCATCGATCTGTCGGTGCCGCTGGATCGCACGCCGACCATTCGCGCCTCGCTGTCCGACGTCGAACGCACGCTGATGATTTCGATTGCCCTGGTGATCATGGTGGTGTTCCTGTTCCTGCGCAACGGCCGCGCCACGCTGATTCCCGCCATCACCGTGCCGGTGTCGCTCGTCGGCACCTTCGGCGTGATGTACCTGGCGGGCTTCAGTTTGAACAATCTGTCGCTGATGGCCATGACCATCGCCACCGGCTTCGTGGTCGACGACACCATCGTGGTGCTGGAAAACATCTCGCGTCATATCGAGAATGGCCTGTCGCCGATGGCGGCGGCGTTCAAGGGCGCGCAGGAAGTCGGCTTCACCGTGTTGTCGATGAGCTTGTCGCTGATCGCTGTCTTCATTCCGATTCTGCTGATGGGCGGCATCATCGGCCGGCTGTTCCGCGAATTCGCCATCAGCCTGTCGGCGGCCATTCTGATTTCGCTGGCGGTCTCCTTGACCACCACGCCGATGCTGTGCGCGCGCTGGCTTAAGGTGCACGATGACGAGCGCGAGCATGGCCGCGTCATCGAGTGGGCGCAGCGCGCGTTGACCTGGCTGCAGGAGGGATACCGGCGCTCGCTGTCCTGGTCGCTGGCGCATGGGCGGGCCATGATGTTGTTGCTGTTGGCAACCGTTTGTCTGAACGTCTACCTGTATAGCGCTGTGCCGAAAGGCTTTTTCCCTCAGCAGGATACCGGCCGCGTCGTCGGCATGCTGCTCGCGGACCAGCAAACCTCGTTTCAGTCGATGCGGGACAAGCTCAATATCTTCATCGCCAAAGTGCGGCGCGATCCGGCGGTCGATTCGGTGGTGGGGTTCACCGGTGGCTCGCAGCTGAATACCGCCAATATGTTCATTGCGCTCAAACCGCTGTCGGCGCGCCAGGACAGCGCCGATCAAGTGATCGCCCGGTTGCGCAAGACGCTGGCGCACGAGCCTGGCGCGACGCTGTACTTGCAGTCGGTGCAGGATATCCGTATCGGCGGCCGCGCCAGCAACGCGCAGTATCAGTACACGCTGCAAGGCGACGACCTGACGGCGTTGCGCGCCTGGGAGCCGAAGGTGCGCCGCGCCTTGATGCGGCTGCCAATGCTTGCCGATGTCAACTCCGATCAGCAGGACAAAGGCCGTGAGGCCTATCTGGTGTTCGACCGCGATACCATGGCGCGCTTGGGCGTGACGCAAAGCGCCGTCGACAGCACGCTCAACGATGCCTTCGGTCAGCGCCAGGTCTCGACCATCTACCGGCCGCTCAATCAGTATCACGTGGTGATGGAGGTGGCGCCGCGCTGGTGGCAGGACCCCGGCGCCTTGCAATGGATCTACGTGCCATCGACCAAAGGCCCGCTGGTGCCGTTGTCGGCGTTCAGCCACTACGAGCAGGGCAATACCGCGCTGGCGGTCAACCACCAGGCGCAATTCGCCGCGGTGACCATCTCCTTCAACCTGCCCGTCGGCGTGTCGCTGTCCGACGCCACCGCCGCCATTGACGGCGCCGTGCGCCAGATCGGGCTGCCGGCCAGCATCATCGGCAGTTTCCAAGGTTCGGCCGCCGCCTTCCAAAGCTCGTTATCCAGTCAACCGGTGCTGATCCTGACGGCCATCCTGGCGGTGTATATCGTGCTGGGCATGCTCTACGAGAGTTTGGTGCATCCGCTGACCATTCTGTCGACGCTGCCCTCGGCGGGGGTGGGGGCTTTGCTCGCGCTGTTGGGCTGCAATACCGAGTTCAGCGTCATCGCCATGATCGGTGTGCTGCTGTTGATCGGCATCGTCAAGAAAAACGCCATCATGATGATCGACTTCGCCATCGAGGCCGAGCGGCGGCAGGGCCTGTCGCCGCGCGACGCCATTTTTCAAGCGTGCATGCTGCGCTTCCGGCCGATCATGATGACCACGATGGCGGCGCTGTTCGGCGCCATTCCGCTGGCGCTGGGGCATGGCGATGGCGCCGAATTGCGCCAGCCGCTGGGTATTTCCATCGTCGGCGGCCTGCTGGTCAGCCAGGTGCTGACCTTGTATACGACACCGGTGATCTATCTATACCTGGATCGCTTCCGCCTATGGAGCCAGGCGCGGCGCAAGAAACCGCTGCCGGCCGCGGAGGCCCCCTGACATGAATAGCAAGGAATCAGGCATGAAAAAGCGTTTATTCGGCGGCTTGTGCGTTCTGGCCCTGGCGGGATGCGCGGTGGGGCCGGATTACGTCCGTCCGGCGGTGGCCTCCGCCGACCAATTCAAGGAAGCCAAGGGCTGGCAACCGGCGTCGCCGGCCGATCAGATCGCCAAGGGCGCCTGGTGGAAGGTATTCAACGATCCGGATCTGGACCGGCTGGAGGACCAGCTCAATGCCGCCAATTTGACGATCGCGCAGGCCGAGGCGCAGTACCGGCAGTCGTCGGCGCTGTTGCAGGAGGCGCAGGCCGGTTTTCTGCCGACGGTCGGCCTATCCGCGAGCGAAACCCATGCTCGTTCGGGAGGCTCCAGCGATGGGTCGAGCACCGTCAGCACCGCGTACAACGCGGCGTTGTCGGCCAGCTGGGAAATCGACTTGTGGGGTCAGGTGCGGCGTGGCGTCGAGGCGGGCCAAGCCAAGGCGGCCTCGAGCCTCGCCAGCCTGGAGAACGCGCGGCTGTCCGCACAGGCCCAACTGGCGATCGCCTATTTCCAGCTGTACGTGGCCGATAGCCAGAAACGCTCGCTGGACGACAGCGTGGCGGCCTACCAGCAACAACTGACGATCACGCAAAACCGCTATGCGGCCGGCGTCGCCGGCCAGGCCGATGTCGCTCAGGCGCAAAGCCAATTGCAAAGCATTCAGGTGCAGGCGATGGATAAAGGTTTGCAACGCGACCAGCTGGAGCATGCCATTGCCGTGCTGATCGGCCAAACACCATCCAGTTTCTCGTTGGGCGAACGTCAGACAGCGCCGCGCGTGCCGGCCACGCCCGTCGGGGTGCCATCCGATTTGCTTGAACGCCGTCCGGACGTGGCCGCCGCCGAGCGGCTGGTGGCCGAGGCCAATGCACAGATCGGCGTGGCGCGCGCGGCGTGGTTTCCGCAACTGACGCTCGGCGCCAGCGGCGGGTATCGCAGCGGCAGCCTGGCGAATTGGATCACGCTGCCCAACCGTGTCTGGTCGGTCGGGCCGACCCTTGCGGCCACCTTGTTCGACGGCGGGCTGCGCAGCGGGCAGAACGCCGCCGCCGTGGCCAGCTACGACCAAAGCGTGGCCACCTATCGCCAGACCGTGCTGACCGCCTTCCAGGATGTCGAGGACAATCTGGCGGCTACGCGCATCCTGGCGCAGGAGGCCGACATGCAGCACCAGGCGGTGCTGGCGGCGCGGCAGTCGGCCGATATCACACTCAATCAGTACAAGGCGGGCACCGCCGGCATGCTCAGCGTGGTGCAGGCCAATGCCACCTGGCAGGCGAGCGTGCGCAGCGAGTTCGATATTCTCAATAGCCGCCTGACGGCGGCGGTCGGCCTGATCAAAGCGTTGGGCGGCGGCTATCAGGCGCCGGGCGGCGAGGTGGCCACCGCGCATTGACGGGGTTTTCTGCGACGCGCCAATCGGCGAGAATAGCGGGCCGGCGATCGACGCCGGCCCGTTTTTGCTTGGCCGCGCTGAATTGTCATCAAAGCGCGCTAGACTGGCGAGCCTGGGGCGCTTTGCCTTGGTGTCGTACAACCTTGCTATCTGAGGCGTCTATGTATAACCACTCGACGGGAGCTGGCCGATGCGCATGATTCTGCCGCCCCTCTTCAATGCCTCCGCGCGGCGTCTGCTGCCCAACCGCTGGGACTTTGTCGCCTTCCCGCTGATTTTGTGCGTCATCGTGCTCGGCAGCACGGGGTTTCATCAGACCATGGCGCCGATGGCCACGCTGAAGACCCAAGTCATCTCGCTCGACCCCGCTAGTCTGCCGGCGTATTCGCTGCGCACGATTTTGCGCATGCTGGCGGCCATGCTGGCCTCGCTCGTGTTCACGCTGGTGTACGGTACGCTGGCCGCCAAGAGCCGCCGGGCAGAGAAGGTGCTGATCCCGATTCTGGACATCCTGCAGTCGGTGCCGGTGCTGGGCTACATTTCGTTCACCGTGACCTTTTTCATCGCGCTGTTTCCGGGGCGGGTGCTCGGCGCCGAGTGCGCGGCGATCTTCGCCATCTTCACCAGCCAAGCCTGGAACATGACCTTCAGCTTCTACCAATCGCTGCGCACGGTGCCGCGCGATTTGGTCGAGGTGTCGCGCGGCTTCCAGCTGACCGGCTGGCAGCGCTTTTGGAAGCTCGAGGTGCCCTTCTCCATGCCCGGCCTGATCTGGAACATGATGATGAGCATGTCCGGCGGCTGGTTCTTCGTCGTGGCGTCCGAGGCGATCACGGTCGGCAACAACACCGTCACCCTGCCCGGCATCGGGGCCTACCTGGCGCAAGCGATCGCCGAGCGCAACCTCAGCGCCGTGGGCTGGGTCATTCTCGCCATGACGCTGGTGATTCTGGCCTATGACCAGTTTCTGTTCCGGCCGCTGGTCGCGTGGGCCGACAAGTTCCGCATGGAGGACACCAGTTCGCAGAACGAGCCCGAGTCGTGGCTGCTCGACCTGGTGCGCCGCACGCGGCTGATTCAAAAGCTGTTCCAGCCGCTGGGCGCCCTGCTGCGCGCCATGGCGCGCTCGCCGTTCAGGCTGCCGATGCCGGCGGCGACCAAGCCGGCATCGCCGGCGATGAGCCGGCTGGCCGACGTGCTGTGGGCCGTGCTCGTCATCGTCGGCACCTGTTCGCTGGCTTGGCGGGTGATCAGCTACGTCGCCTCCGGCGTTAGCTGGCAGGACGTCTGGCACGTCCAGATCCTGGGGCTCATCACGCTCGTGCGCGTGCTGCTGCTCATTGTGCTCGCCTCTGTCGTATGGGTGCCGCTCGGCGTGCTGATCGGCTTGCGGCCGCGGCTGGCGGAGAAGATTCAGCCGTTGGCGCAGTTCTTGGCCGCTTTCCCGGCCAACCTGCTGTTTCCGGTGTTCGTCGTTGGCATCGTGCATTTCCACGCCAACGTGGATATCTGGCTGTCGCCGCTGATCGTGCTGGGTACGCAGTGGTATATCCTGTTCAACGTCATCGCCGGCGCCTCTGCCTTCCCCAACGATTTCCGCGAGGCGGCGGCCAACTTCCGCATCCGCGGCTGGCAATGGTGGCGTAAGGTCATTCTGCCGGGCATTTTCCCTTACTACGTGACCGGCGCCATCACGGCCTCGGGCGGCGCCTGGAACGCCAGCATCGTCTCGGAGCTGGTGCAATGGGGCGACGTTAAACTCAAGGCGCACGGCTTGGGCGCCTACATTGCCGAAACGACCGCCGCGGGGGATTTCCCGCGCATCATTCTCGGCATCGCCACGATGTCGCTGTTCGTGGTGCTGTTCAACCGCCTGTTGTGGCGGCCGATGTACGCTTATGCCGAAAACCACCTGCGTTGACCCGCGGCTGACTGTAGAAGAGTGAGACTCATGGAAAACCACAGCAATGCAACCATCCTCGACGCCCGTGAAGTGTGCTGCGGGTTCGAAAAGGCGCAGGGTGAACTCAAGGTGCTCGACGGCGTCAACGTGACGCTCAAGGAAGGCGAGATCGTCGGCCTGCTCGGCCGCTCCGGTTCGGGAAAATCCACGCTGCTGCGCATTATCGCCGGATTGATTCCGGCCACCGACGGCGAGGTCAATTACTGCGGCCGTCCGGTCGCCGGTCCAGTCGAAGGCGTGGCCATGGTGTTCCAGACCTTTGCGCTGTTTCCTTGGCTCACGGTGCTGGAAAACGTCGAGGCGGGGCTGGAGGCGCTCGGCGTGCCGGCGAAAGAGCGGCGCGAGCGCGCGCTCAAGGCGATCGACCTGATCGGTCTTGACGGGTTCGAAAGCGCCTACCCGCGCGAGCTGTCGGGCGGGATGCGCCAGCGGGTCGGCTTCGCCCGCGCGCTGGTGGTCAACCCGACGCTGATGCTGATGGATGAACCGTTCTCGGCGCTCGACGTGTTGACCGCCGAAACGCTGCGCACCGATTTGCTCGATTTGTGGAACGAGGGCGGCTTGCCGATCAAGTCGATCCTGATCGTGACCCACAATATCGAGGAGGCGGTGTTCATGTGCGACCGCATCCTATTGCTGTCGTCCAATCCCGGCCGGGTGATCTCCGAAGTCACCGTGCCGTTCGCCCACCCGCGCAACCGTCTCGATCCGGCGTTCCGCCAGTTCGTCGACGACATCTACGCCAAGATGACGCGCCGGCCGCAGGCCGACGCGCAGCGCAAAATGGGGCTGGAGCTCAAGAGCTGGCTGCCGCAGGTGTCGACCAACCTGATCGCCGGCCTGATCGAGACCGTGGCCGCGGCGCCGTACAACGGCCGCGCCGACATGCCGGAAATCGCCCAGCAGCTGCACATGGAGGTCGACGATCTATTCCCGGTGGCCGAGCTGTTGCAGCACCTGGGGCTCGCCGACATGTCCGAAGGCGACATCACGCTGACCTACTATGGCCGGCAATACTCCGATTTCGGCACGCAAGAGCGCAAGCAGCTGTTCGCCGATTGCCTGTTGCGCGGGGTGCCGTTGGCGGCGCACATCAAACAGGTGCTCAACGAGCGGCCGAAACAGCGCGCGCCGCGCGACCGCTTCAAGCAGGAGCTGGAGGATTATTTGAGTGACGAAGCCGCGGAAGAAACGCTCGATTCGGTGATCAACTGGGGCCGTTACGGCGAAATCTTCTCCTACGACGATCAGGCGGAAATGTTCGGCTTGGAGGATGTGGCTTAATTGCCGCGGGAGTAGAGGGTGGGGAGTGGGGAGTCGGAAAACCCAACCCATCGACTCCCTACTCCCTGCTCCCGCTTCCATTCGATGCGCCGCGGCGCAGCCGGCCGGGCGTGATGCCGGTCGCTTTGCGGAACATGGCAATGAAGGCGCTTTCCTGCGCATAGCCCAGATCCGCCGCCACACGGCCTACCGGCTCGCCCTCTTCCAGCCGCTTGCGCGCGTTCATGATGCGCAGTTGTTGCCGCCAGGCGGCGAAGTGCAAGCCGGTTTGCTGCACGAACAGCCGGTGGATGGTTTTGCGGCTGGCCCCCACCGATACGGCCAGTGCATCCAACGTGGCCGGGTCGCCCGGATCGGCCAGCAACCGTTCGCACAGCTTGACCAGCCGACGGTCCTGCGGCAACGGCAAACTCAGCGCTTGTTCAGGCGCTAGCCGCAGTTCATCCGCCAACACCTGCATCAGCCGCAGCAGCGGGCCGTCCGGCGGCGCCAGCGGCCATTCGGCAATGCGCACGATGACCTCGCGCGACAAGGCATTGATGCCGAGCACCGTGCCGTAAGCCGGCAATCCCGTCAGCAGATCCGGCTTGAAGTAAAGGCTGCGATAGGAATAGGGCTTGCTGGCGCGCGCGCTGTGCGGCAAGCCGGCGGGAATCCAAGCGGCCAGCGTCGGCGGCAACAGACAATAGCGTTCCCCAATCTGAATCTCCAACACGCCGCGGGTGCAGTACATCAGCAGCGCCTGCTGATGACAGTGTGCGCCCGAGTCGTGCGCGGCTGGCGAGTCGATCGCCATGCCGAGTATGTCGTAGGGGCACTGATCGGGATCCGGCGCCGCGCCGGGGGCAAAATGGGCCATGTTGTCACCTTCTCGATGGTTTTATGGCTTATGTCGCCAGTATAGCCATCACGCCGCCGATAGACTGGCCTCCTGACTTTCATCAGGAGAAACCCCATGTCTAGCCGCCAAACCGCGCCGCCGCTGATCCTGCTGGTTCTGCTGCTGGCGTTTCCGCAACTGAGCGAAACCTTGTATGCGCCGGCGCTGCCCGGCATTGCGGCCTATTTCCACGTTTCGGCCGCCGCCGCGCAGTGGACGGTCAGTGTCGACTTCTTGGCCTTTGCCTTGGGGGTCGTATGTTGGGGCCGGTTGTCGGACCGTTGGGGGCGCCGTCCCGCGCTGTTGGCGGCGCTCCTCTGCTATGGGCTGGGCGCTGTTCTGACCTGGTTCGCGCCGACCTTCACCCTGCTGCTGCTCTCGCGCGCACTATTGACCTTCGGCGCCAGCGCCGGGTCGATCGTGATCCAGACCATGCTGCGCGACCTGTATCACGGCCCGCGCCTGGCCGCGGTGTTCTCGCTCGTGGGCGGCGTGTTGGCGCTGTCGCCGGCGATTGGACCGACACTGGGCGCTTGGCTCGTCGGCGCGCATGGGATTCATGGCGTCTTCCTATTCGTCTGCGCGTTGGCGCTGCTGCTGATTCTGGCTAGCTTCGTCTGGGGGCGCGAAACTCGGCCGCAGGGCGATACGGGTAATACCGGCTATGTCCAGGTATGGCGCCGCACCCGCAGCGACCGTCATGTGTTGGCCACGGCTTGGAAGGTCGCGGGTTTCAATATTCTGCTGTTCGGCTATTACACGCTGGCGCCCTTTACCCTGGCGACGTTGCAGATGCCAGGCTGGGTGTTCGGGGTCAGCGGACTCGTGATCGCGATCGGGGGCCTGTGGGGAGCCTGGCTCAACCGCAGTCTGCAACCGTTGCGAGGCAGCTACCGGCAGATTCAGCTCGGCTGGCGCTTGAGCCTGGCCGGCTGCCTGGGGCAATGGCTGGCGCTGAGCCTGCTGTCCGGCGGCACGGCCGCCACGGGCTTGATTCTGATGCAGGGGGTCGTCACGGTGGGCTTCAGCTTCGCCGTTCCCAATCTGATGGCCGACGCGCTGCACGAATACCGCGCGGAACAAGGGACGGCCGGCGCGCTGCTGGGCTTGAAGTATTACTTGTTGATTGCCGCCGGCATGGGCGCGCTCAGCTTGTGCTTCGTGCCCAGTTTGCAGTATCAGCCGCTGGCGATGTTGGTCATCTGCGTGCTGATCGCGCCGGCCGGCCGCTTTTTGGCATCCAGACGGCATGCGTTCAAGGCGTGACGCAGGATACGTCGGCACTCGGGGCCTGGCGCAGCGCCTCGCCCAAGTCCGCCCGCGGCGGGATGCCGCGCACGCAGCGCACCAGCGTCAGATGATCCGGCGCCGGCAAATAGGCATCGGCCGCCAGATAGCTGCCGGTGCCGGCGCTTTGCATCACCACGACCACCAGACGCGTGTCGTACTGCGGCAGGCGCAGCAGGTTGATGCCCTGCAGGAAACCGTCGCGCGGCCGGATCATGCCGTATTGAAAAAAGGTGGTATCGTCGGCAGCCGGCGCGGCCTGATAGAGCCGGATGCTGTAGCTGCCGAGTGAGCGTGCCTCGCCTTCCCCTTCCGCCACGACCAGCGTCTGGCCGGTGTCCAAGCGCATTTTCAACGGCATGTTTCCGGGTTCGCCGGCCCAGAGCCTAACTGGCGCCAGCACGCAGCAAAATAGTAATAGCCAACGTCTCATTGTATGTTCCCCGTACCATATTGATAACCAATCGCATCGCTATGACGATGTAAATTATTAATTAAAGGGCTTCTCAAATAGTTTACCTATAGCTATAATTCCACCGTTATCAATGACATAAGGGCTCCGACGTGGGCAGTAGTTCCCAGAGTTGCATGCTGGCTTGGGCCAGCGAAGTACTGGCGAGTTAAGCACACCGGGTCTTTCGTCCCCTGCCGCTGACTCGCTACAACGGGTTAGCGCGCTTCGAGTACCGGTCGTCATGACCGGCTGCAATATCCCTAGCACGCTCTACCAATTGGGTTTTACCAGCTTCGGATCGCTGTTATCTATCCGTCGGGATAGACGCGTGTCGTCTATTCGACGTGGCCGTGCGCCGGCCTCGGATCGATGATGGGTCGCCGGGCTTCCATTCTCCACATCCGGTTTGATGCCGGGAGCGGCGAACGGAAGCTTGTTTGGCCGTTTTTCCATCGTCGCGCCATCGTCGCCGCCAAAATCGGGGGGAAGGAAAATGGACTTGAACAAGAACGAAATCAACGCGGCCGCGGCCGTGTTGGATAGCGCCCACTTGGGCGACATCCGCGGCGCATTGGGCACCATCCGTCACGACGACACCGCGCCGCGAAACGGCTGGCTCGCCAAGTTGAAGACCCTGTTGGCCATCATCGGCCCAGGCCTGATCGTGATGGTGGGCGATAACGACGCCGGCGCCTTCAGCACCTACACTCAGGCGGGTCAGAATTACGGCACCACGCTGCTGTGGACGATGGCGCTGTTGATTCCTGTGCTGTACGTCAACCAGGAAATGGTGCTGCGCTTGGGGTCGGTGACCCGCGTCGGTCACGCGCGGCTGATTTTGGAGCGCTTCGGCAAATTCTGGGGGGCCTTCAGCGCCATCGACCTGTTCGTGCTCAACGCGCTGACCATCGTCACCGAGTTCATCGGCATCAGCCTGGGCATGGAATACCTTGGGGTGTCCAAAGTGGCGGGCGTGGGCTTGGCAGCCTTGCTGATCATGTTCTCCGCCTCGACCGGCGACTTCCGCCGCTTCGAGCGTGTGTCGTTGGTGCTGGTGGCCGGCAGCCTGCTGCTGGTGCCGATTCTGGTGATGATCCACCCGCCGCTTGGCCAGGTGGCGCATGACTTTCTGGTGCCCTCGATGCCGGCCGGCGGCAAATTGTCCGACGTGATGCTGTTGATCATCGGTATCGTCGGCACCACGGTGGCGCCCTGGCAGTTGTTTTTCCAGCAAAGCTACGTGATCGACAAGCGCATCACGCCGCGCTTCATCCGTTACGAACGTGCCGATCTGTGGCTCGGCATCGTGCTGGTCATCATCGGCGCGGTGGCCATGATCGCCTTTACCGCCCAAGTGTTCATGGGCCGGCCGGAGTTCGGCAACTTCCAGGATGCCGGCGCGATCGCGCACGGCCTGGGCAAATATTACGGCCGTCTGCCGGGCGTGCTGTTCGCCGTCGCGTTGATCGACGCCTCGATCATCGGCGCCATGGCGGTATCGCTGTCGACCGCCTATGCGTTGGGCGACGTGTTGAGCCTCAAGCATTCGCTGCACCGCAAGCCGACCGATGCGTTGGGCTTCTATGCGATGTACTGCGGCCTGATCATCTTCGCCGCCGCCTTGGTGCTGATCCCCGGCGTGCCGCTCGGGCTGTTGACCAACGCCGTGCAAACCTTGGCCGGGGTATTGTTGCCAAGCGCAACGGTATTTTTGCTGCTGTTGTGCAACGACCGCGACGTGCTCGGCCCGTGGGTGAACTCGCGCCTGACCAACGTGTTTACCGCGCTGATCGTGGCGGTGCTGGTGTTGATGTCGATCATCCTGACCGCGGCGGTGCTGTTCCCGGATATCTCGGAGCGCACCATCCTGACCATTCTCATCGGCGGCGGCGTGGCCAGCGTGCTGACGGTGGTGGCGCTGCAATACCTGGGTGCCCGCGAGGAAACCGCGCGCGGCGATCTGCCGGCGCGGGTCGATCGGCAGACGTTGTACGACTGGCGGATGCCGGCGCTGTCCGAACTCAAGCCGATGATCCTGACCGGCCGCAGCAAGTTGTGGATGGCGGTGTTGCGCGGCTACCTGCTGGTGGCCATGGCGATGGTCATCTACAAGGTTGCCGTCGCCTTCTGAGCGAGGGAGTAGGGAGTGGGGAGTGGTTTTTACTCTCGCCGTTAAGGTTTTGCCGTTTCTCCCGCTGTCAGGATCGCGCAGTCTTCCACTGCGGGAGTAAAGGCAACGTCTTGAATGCGGGAGTGGGGAGTAGGTGACACCAGGTTCGGGGAGCGTTCGCTCCCCGCCTCCAGGTTAGGGTGTTAATCGGCGGTCAACACCAAGCATCCCGCCACCTCGCGCAGGCGCGCG
>Ga0213872_10000211_pt1 | contig 51730 bp, 49 predicted proteins | sample VelepicomBERX_R2_FD_160071 | JGI IMG/M metagenome (GOLD analysis project Ga0213872, IMG submission 160071) | Rhizosphere microbial communities from Vellozia epidendroides in rupestrian grasslands, the National Park of Serra do Cipo, Brazil - RX_R2 | ecosystem: Host-associated > Plants > Roots >... | reverse complement strand
TCGAGATCTGAGGCCTCGGCAGGCACGAGACAAAGGGCGGCTTCGGCCGCTCTTTTCGTTCTGGCGCACCGGCCATCCGCACCGCAGCCTGCATGGGCATGGCGACCAAAAGTGCCGGGTCGACAAAAGTCGTCCTACACAAGACTTTGCATTTACCGATTTTGGTCAGCTTGTTTACGGTCGAGCCGGCTGTTCGTGAAGTGCCGCACGAATTTCAAGGCGAATCGGGCTGGCACGCCCTCTGCATTGACGACGGTATCTTTCCTCAACCTGACTCTCGCCCCTGGAGGCTTCTATGAAGAGCGTGCAAAAGGGTTTCACCCTGATCGAACTGATGATCGTCGTGGCCATCATCGGCATCCTGGCTGCCGTGGCCATCCCGCAGTACAAGGACTACACGACCAAGGCCAAGATCGGCAATGCGCTGTCGGCAGTCGACACCATCAAGACGGCCATGGCTGAATGCATCCAAGAGCAGGGTGGCTCGCCCACGAACTGCATTGGCGGCGGCTCGGGCGGTGTGCCGGCGGACGGCACCTTCAAGGCGACCAATGAAGTTTCGGGCATCACCACGACGGCCGGCGGCGTAATCACGGCCACGCTGAACAGCACCAACCTGCCCGCGGGCGTCGGCGGCTCGACGATCACGTGGACGGCCAATATCGGCGCCTCCTCCGTCACTTGGGCGATCACGACCAACGTCGATTCGTCGGCCTATCCGACTATCTACAACGCGATCATGAAGAACTCGGCGTCCTGATCACGAGCTTTGCTCTGCGATATGAGAGCCCCAGTCGGGGCTCTCTTTTTTTTGCCACACGGCCGAAGCGACGAAATGCGTCAGCTGACGCAAAGCGGCATGCCAGGGGAACGCTGCCTGACGCATTTTGTCGAGCTAGCCGGCTTGACGGCGGCCATTCGTGATCCATTGCACGACAAATTGCCCTGCCCCGGCTGGCACGGACTCTGCATTCAGCAGGAATGTCCTTCCCCACTTGACTCTTACACCTGGAGGTTTCTATGAAGAGCGTGCAAAAGGGTTTCACCCTGATCGAACTGATGATCGTCGTGGCCATCATCGGCATCCTGGCTGCTGTGGCCATCCCGCAGTACAAGGACTACACGACCAAGGCCAAGATCGGCAATGCGCTGTCGGCAGTCGACACCATCAAGACGGCCATGGCTGAATGCATCCAAGAGCAGGGTGGCTCGCCCACGAACTGCATTGGCGGCGGCTCGGGCGGTGTGCCGGCGGACGGCACCTTCAAGCCGACCAATGAAGTTTCGGGCATCGCCACCACGGCCGGCGGCGCAATCACTGCCACGCTGAACAGCACCAACCTGCCCGCGGGCGTCGGCGGCTCGACGATCACGTGGACGGCCAATATCGGCACCTCCTCCGTCACTTGGGCGATCACGACCAACGTCAGCTCGTCTTCGTATCCGACGATCTACAACGCGATCATGAAGAACTCGGCGTCCTGATACCCAAGTCTTCCGAACCGCAAGAGAGCTCCTACGTGGGCTCTCTTTTTTTGTCCAACATCATGTTGCAGCTCCGTCGAAGCACCGTCGCGCCACTACTCGCCGCCTCCACGGTCGTTGGACTGTGGTTGTTCACACAGCCCTACATCGGTCTTCGACATGATGCAGTGCTTTACCTGGCGCAGGCTCTCCGAGCAAGTCGGCCGCAGCAGTTTGCAGAAGACTTGTTCTTCGCATACGGCTCGCAAGATAGCCTTTCAATCTACTCGCTGATCTTCGGCCCCGCGTTCGCACACGCCGACGTCTGGCCGACCCAGCCTATTCTTTTGGTCGCGTCGCATGCTGCGTTTCTTGCGGCATTGTGGCGCCTGCTGCCCGCTAGGCTATCGACTCGCACGCGCTGGCTCGGAATGGCAGCCATCACCTTGCTGCGCCCCACCTATGGTGGGCTGTCGGTCTTCAGCTTTTGCGAGCCGTTTCTGACGGCGCGCACGCTGGCGGAACCGCTCGCGCTGTGGTCACTTGTGCTGGCGCGCAACGGGCGCCTGGTGTCGGCCTGGCTCTTGGTGGCAGTCTCCGCGGCCCTGCATCCGCTCATGGCCCTCTCCGCTGCCGCAACACTGTGGCTGATGATGGTGGCACGCGATCGGCGCTGGCTTGGACTGCTGCCATTGCTAGGTTTGCCATTGGCAGCGCTTGCCTGGCACCAGATACCGCCTTTCAACGCCCTCCTGCAGATCTATCCAACCTGGTGGTGGACTGAAGTCACCAAGGTGAATGAACAAGTGCTCGTCGGTCAGTGGGTTGCCGCCGACTGGGCCGCCATCGCAACTGACGTGGCCTTGCTTTTGGGCGCGTACCGGTTGCTGTATCGCCAGGAGACGACGGCACGCAGCGGATGGATCGGTCCGCTGCTGACTGCCTGCCTGAGCCTGGTCCTACTCGCAATCGTGGGATCGCAATGGACTCATAACGAGTTGCTCACGCAACTTCAGTTGTGGCGCGGACTTTGGCTGGTACGGGCGCTTTCGATCGCCTTGACGCCTGCCGTGCTGCTCGCGGTATGGCAGAAGGGACCACTCGGCCCCGCTACTGCAGCAAGCATCGGCGTCGTATTGGGCCTGGCAAACCTTCACTGGCCGACAACATGGCTCAGCATGATCTGGCCCCTGTTGCACTTCTGGATTTGGCGCAGCGGACATTCGGTGTCGTTACGCTTCCTGCGGCTCAGTGTGATGACATCCGCTCTAGCCCTCTTGTGCGTAGGCTGTTGGGACTTTGCCGGTCTCGCGAGCTTGCCGAGCGATGACACGAACTTCATGAACTTCAGCATGGCCGGCATCGCTCTGGTGTCGATGCCAATGCTCATGCTGGCGCTGTTAGCGTGGGCCTGGGGAGTTTGGAGAGACGGCCAGGATAGCGGGCTGCCGCCAGCAAAAGCTGCGGCGACGCTAGCGTTGCTGCTCCTGTTGGCAGGCGCGTGGCAGTGGGATCGTCGCACGGCCCAAATGCGTTTCTTGGAGAGCCATCTGCACAGCGCAAGTCCTTTCGAGGCCGTTCTGCCAGCAGGGGCCGAGGTTTTTTGGGACGACAATCTCGCAGCAACCTGGTTTATTGCCAAAAGGCCTAGCTACTTTGCTAGACAACAAGGTGCAGGGATTCTTTTCAATGAAGGCACGGCCAAGGAATTCGCGAACCGCCGCAAAGTCTTCCAGTCATTGATGGATCGACGCGGTACCTGTGAAGGATTGAGCCTCATCCTCGGCGAGAAACCGGGCGATATCGCCTCTTGCGACTCGTTGGCCGAGACGGAAGTCACGAAGATTTGCGGCACGTCGCCCACCCTTGGCTATATCGTTACTCGCGAGCGTTTCACGAAGCCGGCACGTGCTGTTTGGCAGGTGCCGGGTGCCCAAGGGGCCGACCAATACCAGTACCTCTATGACTGCTCAACATTCCGCTAAGTCCTGGCCCACCAACCAGGCACTTCGAGAGTTTGTCGCCTATTTCGCCTGTAGTGCGTTCGCGCTAGGGCTGGACACCGGCGTGCTGATGCTTGCGGTCCGGTGCGGTGCGCCGCTGGCGCTCGCGGCCGCCATGGGATTTCTGCTCGGCGTGACAGGCAACTACCTGTGCAGCGTGCGCTTTGTTTTCAAGGCCCATCGGCTTAGCGACCGATCCACTGAGTTCGCGCTGTTCGTTGGCGTTGGTCTGGCCGGTCTGTTGTTAACGGAAGCGCTGCTCTGGCTGTTCGTTCAGCAAATGCACCTCTCGCCACTGCCAGCCAAGCTCGCGACCGCCTGCCTCGTCTTCATTTTCAACTTCGGTGTCCGCAAGGCCCTGCTGTTCAGCACGGCCAAGCCCAAGACCGCCCTCGACAGTCGCCTGGAACCTCTCGCATGAACGACCCCGTCATTATCATCGGCGCCGGCCCCGCGGGTCTTACCGCCGGCCTCGAACTGCTGCGTAACGGCTGGCCCGGTGTCACCATCCTCGAAGCCAGCCAGGACATCGGCGGCCTCTCCAAGACCGTCAACCACAAGGGTAACCGCATCGACATCGGCGGGCACCGCTTCTTCTCGAAGTCGGACTGGGTCATGGATTGGTGGCGCCAGATGCTGCCGGTCGCCCTGCCTGAGGGAGCCGGCGACGAGAAGAGCTGGCGCCTGGCCTACCAGGGCAGCAGTGGCCTGATCGGCCGGGAGCGAATCACCGCGCGTGAGTCGGACGAGCAGGTGCTGATGATCCGTAACCGGACTTCGCGCATCTACTTCGGCGGCAACTTCTTCGACTACCCGCTCAAGCCGGGCCTGGACATGGCTCGCAAGATGGGCCCGTTGCGCTGCCTGCAGTTTGCCGGTAGCTACGTGGGCGCGCGGATCAATCCGGTCACGCCGGAGCGCACGCTCGAAGACTTCTTCATCAACCGCTTCGGCCACCAGCTCTATCTACAGTTCTTCAAGGAGTACACCGAGAAGGTCTGGGGCGTGCCGTGCCATGAGATCAGCGCGGAGTGGGGCGCGCAGCGCATCAAGAGCCTGTCGATCGGCAAAGCGTTGGTGCATGCGGCCAAGCGGGCTGTCGGCTTGGGCCAGCAAGCACAGCAGACTTCGCTGATTGAGAGCTTCCTCTACCCCAAGTACGGCCCTGGCCAGATGTGGGAGACCGCGGCGGCTGAGTTCGAGCGGCGCGGCGGCCAGTTGATCCGCGGCGCGAAGGTCTGCGGGCTTTCGCGCGATGGGCAGAGCATGACCGGCGTCACCGTCGAACATGCCGACGGCACCCGCCAGGCTTTCGCCGCCTCGCACGTCGTCTCGACCATGCCGGTGCGCGAACTCGTCCAGGCTTTGCGCCCCGCGCCGGTACCGCGAGTGCTCGATATCGCCACCGGCCTGCAATACCGCGACTTCATCACCGTCGGTCTGCTCTACAAAAAGCTGCGCCGCCCTCTGCACGACAACTGGATCTACATCCAGGAGCCAGGCGTCAAAGTCGGGCGCTTGCAGATTTTCAACAACTGGAGCCCGCACATGGTTGCGGACCCGGACACCGTGTGGGTCGGGCTCGAATTCTTCGCACGCGACGACGATTCGCTCTGGGGCTTGTCTGACGAGGCGCTCAAGGCGCTTGCAATGCGCGAGATGCAGCAGCTCAAGCTAGGCGACGAAGACGCGGTGCTCGACGCCACCGTGATCCGCATGCCAAAGGCCTACCCCGGTTACTTCGGTACCGCCTACGAGCAATTCGACACGCTGCGTGAATGGCTGGACGGCATTCCCAATTTGTTCCTGGTCGGCCGCAACGGCATGCATCGCTACAACAACCAGGACCACTCGATGCTGTCCGCGAGGCTCGCCGCCGAGGCCATTCGCAGCGGCTCGGGCGACAAGTCGGCGTTGTGGAACGTCAACATCGACGACGAATACCACGAGGAAGTCGAGCACAGGTCAGCTGAGGGCGCCCTGACGCCGAACGCGCAGACAGCCTGACAGCCCGGCGACCGCGCATGTCATGATGCGCGCCATGTCGAAATCCGCCCCCGCCTCCGCCCCTGCGATCGAGCATCTCGTGCTGATCGCCGTCGCCACGGCCATCGCGCCGCTGGTCGCCAAGAACATGACGCCGTCGGCGACGCTGTACAACCAGATTGCCGCGGTAAGTGGCTGGGGCCTGGCACTGGCTTTTCTCGCTCCAATGATTGGCCGCCCACGCATCGACTGTGCCCTGATCGGCTGGCTGCTGCTGCTGGCCGCGCCTTTTGCCTCCATCGCTTGCAACGGCCTGCCGCTATCGCTCGCGCTCGAGGCTGCGGGGCTGATCGGCGCGGCGCTCGCGATTTACGCGGCCGGGCAAGGGCTGACACGTGACGCGCGCAGTGCCGCGTTCGACTGGCTGTGCGTGGGCCTGCTCGCCGCCGGCCTCGCCAGCGTGCTCGTCAGCCTCCTGCAGGTCTTCTGGCCGGACCTGTGCGACGGCACCTTCATCGCCCGCTCGGGCCTGGTGGGGCGCGCCATCGGCAACATGCGCCAGCCCAACCATCTCGCAAGCCTGCTGATCTGGGCGTGCGTAGCAGCCGCGTGGCTGGCTGATCGGCACCTCCCTGCGCGAGTCGGCGCGGTCGCGCTGCCGCTGGCGCTGTTTGCGCTGCTGTTCGCCGACGTGCTGTCAGCCTCGCGCACCGGCATGGCCGACGTGGTGATGCTCGCGATCTGGGGCGCCATCGACGGACGCCTGAGCCGGCGCACGCGCGCGGCCCTGATCAGCACGCCGCTGCTCTGGGGCCTGGGCTACGAGCTGATGCACGCATGGGCCACGCTGGGCCATGCCTTCGGCGCCGAGACGCGCATCAACGACGAAGGCGCCGGCTCGCCGTCGCGCGTGGCCATCCTGCGCAACGCGTTGACGCTGATCGGGCGCAATCCCTGGATCGGCGTGGGCTGGGGCGAGTTCAATCTCGCCTGGACCATGACGCCATTCCCCGATCGCCCGACCGCCTTCTTCGACCACACGCACAACCTGGCCGTACAGCTGGCCGTCGAGCTCGGCATTCCGATGACGGTGGTGCTCGCGTTGCTGTTCTGCGCGTCGCTCTGGCACGCATTCCAGCGCTGCCGATCCGATGCCGATCAAGCCGCGCCGGCGCGCCGCGCCGCCCTGATGCTGGTGCTGACGATCGGCGTCCACAGCATGCTGGAGTACCCGCTGTGGTACGGCTATTTCCTGCTGCCGGCCGCCTTCGCCTTCGGCATTGCCGCCGGCGACGATGCCCCGCCGGCGCGACGGAGCAGCGGCGCGTTCATGCTGATCGGCATGGTGCTGCTGGCTGGCAGCGCTTTCGCCTGCTGGGATTACGGCCGCGTCGTTGAGATCTATGCGCCGCCCGAGCATGCGCAGCCACTTGCCGCGCGAATCGAGCAGGGCTCGCACTCGGTGTTCTTCAGCGCACAGGCCGAGTACGCGGCGGCGACCAGCCCGGATCCCGGTGCGGCCACGCTCGCCGCGGCGCGCCAGACCGGCCACAACCTGATCGATACCCGGCTGATGCAGGACTGGGCGCGCTCCCTGCACGCCGTGGGCGACGATGATCGCGCCCGTTTCGTCGTCCAGCGCCTGCGCGAATTCCACTCGACCGGCGCCGAGGCCGACTGGCTGGCTGAATGCGACGACCTGGCGGCGGGCGAGCCGCGGCCGTTCCAGTGCGACCCGCCCAAGCGCGATTACGACTGGCGCGAAATGCGCTGAGCAGCGCGCTCAGCAGCCCGGGCCGGCTCCGGTCACGGGCACGAGGTGCCAGAGTTGCCAAGGCCCCTGTGTAGCGACCAGCGTCGCGTGGCCGATGCCATCGACCAGTGCCTTCGGATCGTGCTGTGACACAAGCCAGGCGCCTGGCTTGCCGCACAGCGCCTGCCGCGCTTGCTGCGGAGCAATCAGCAACTGCGCCGCCCGCTGCGGATTGAAGCCGCCGGCATCGGCGAGCTCCTTGTGCCAGTCGTCGTTGTTCTGGACCTTGATCGGGTCCCAATCGTCCACGGCCGGCACCAGCTCGCGCAGATCGGCGTAAAGCGGCACGTCGTAGGCGTAGGCGCCGAGCATCAGCACCGGCTCGCCCGCGGCGCGCTGGGCCGCGAGTGCCTGGCCGATCGCCCGCGCGGTATGCACGGGCTTGAGCACGAGATAGCCGACGATCAGAAGACTCAAGACCCCACCGCCTGCCACGCTCGCGCGCCAGGCCAGGCGCATGCGTGGCGTTGGTTCGTCACGCGTCGCCATCGCCGCGGCTGCCCAGAAGGCCAGCGGCGCAACGACCGGGAGCACATAGCCGACGAGCTTGGAGTGCGGCATCGAGAAAAAGCCCACGATGACCAGCGGCCAGATCCACATCAGCGAATAGACCGGATTGCGCTGGCCATGCGGCGGGTTCGCGATGTCGGTCGCGGCGTCGCGCAGATGCCGGCCCCACCAGTACAGCCAGGGCAGGCCGAACACCGCCAGCACCGCCGGGTAGAACCAGAGCGGCTGGACATTGTTGAAGCCCGAGCCGGCAAAGCGCTCGAAATGCTGCACGACGAAGAAGTAGTGCAGGAAGCCGGGGAAGGCCTGCTGCTCGAGCGCCATCCAGGGCGCCGTCACGGCGATCAGCCCCAGCGCCCCGGGCCACCACAGCAGCCCGAAGATGGAGCGCCAGCGGCCGCGGCAGATCAGCCAGATCGTGATGACGAGCCCCGGCAGCACGAAGCCGATCAATCCCTTGGACAGCACGCCGAATCCCGCCAGCAGGTACGCCAGCGCCAGCGCGCGCCGATAGGGCAGGCCGTTCTCGCGGCACAGCTGCGCATGCGCCAGGGCCAGCACCGTCACGGAGATGAAGCCGGCCACGAGCATGTCGAGGTTGGCAAACTGCGCGCCGCAAAAGAAGAAGGGCTGGAAGGCCAGTGCGACCAGGCTCAGCCGCGCAAGGCGCGCGTCGCACCAGCGGCGCACGAAGACGAACAGGCCCATCCCGGTGAACCAGGCAGCAAGCAGCGAGGGCAGGCGCGCCGCGATTTCATGGACGCCGAACACCGACATCGCACTCGCCGAGATCCAATAGAACAGCGGCGGCTTGTGGAAGAAAGGCAGGCCATCGAGCGTCGGCGTGAGCCAATCGCCCGAGGTCATCATTTGCCACGCGACACCGACGTAGCGGCCCTCGTCGGGGAGCATCAGGGGGCGGAGCCAGGCCGTGCAGGCGAGCCACGCCGCAAGCACCGCACCGACAGTCCACATGCGCGGGGCGCCGGGCTTGTACTCACTCATCGGAATTCATCTTTGCCAACTTGGCCTGCCCCCATGGGAGGTGCTTGTTAAAAATCCGCACCGTCTACGGCGCGCTTTTCCAATCCCCGCTCTTGCCCCCGCGCTTCTCGAGCACGTGCACGTCCTGCATGACCATGGCGCGATCGGCGGCCTTGAGCATGTCGTAGATGGTCAGCAGGCCGACCTGAACGGCCGTCAGCGCTTCCATCTCGACGCCGGTCACGCCAACCGTCTCGACCTGCGCCGTGCACCGCACGCCACATCCCGCGGCGTCGATCTCGAATTCAACGGCCACGCGCGTCAGCGGCAGCGGGTGGCAAAGCGGGATGAGATCCGACGTGCGCTTGGCGGCCTGGATCGCCGCAATCCGCGCCACGCCGAGCACATCGCCTTTTGTTGCCGTGCCCGCCTCGACCAGTGCCAGGGTGGCCGGCTGCATCACGATGCATCCCGTCGCTCGCGCAACGCGATGGGTCGGCGCCTTGGCCGAGACATCGACCATGTGCGCCTGCCCTTGGGCGTCGAAGTGTGTTAACGGTATGGACACTGGCAATATTCGAGAAACCCGCAAGATGTCATGATAGTTGCCGTATGCCGATCCCGAAGCGTTCTACCTTCCGTCCGCCGCTGCGTCCGCTGATCCAAAGCCTCGTCCTGGCGGCCGCGCTGGGCCTGGGCCTGAGCGCGCCGGAGTCGCAGGCCCAAGTCAATCTGCCGTCGCTTGGCGACTCGGTGTCTCAGGACCTCGACGTCGTGGCCGAGCGCAAGTTCGGCGACGAGATCATGCAAGAGGTCTGGGCCGACCCGGCCTACCTCGACGACCCGCTGCTGCAGGAGTACGTCGAGGGCATCTTCCGCCGCCTCGTGGCCGCGTCGCGCAAGCTCGGCAACATCACCGACGAGACGGTGGACCACTTCGCCTGGGAGCCCTTCCTCGTCCTGGACAAGTCGGTCAATGCCTTCGCGCTGCCGGGCGGCTTCGTCGGCGTGCACCTGGGCTTGATTGCGATGACGGGCTCGGACGATGAGCTTGCATCCGTGCTCGGCCACGAGCTGTCGCACGTCACGCAGCGCCACATCGCGCGGCGCATCGTCGGCGATTCGCGCAATGGCCTGCTTGCCACCGCAGGCCTGATCGCGGCCATCCTGGCCGCGGCGCGCGGCAGTCCGGATGCGGCCAACGCGGCCCTCATCACGAGCCAGGCCGCCGCGCAGGCCGCGTCGCTGGCCTTCTCGCGCGACATGGAGCGCGAGGCCGACCGCGTCGGCTTCCAGGTCATGGTGGCCGCCGGCTTCTCGTCGAGCGGCATGTCCAGCATGTTCGAGCACATGGAGCAGGCTTATGCGCTCAGTGATTCGGGCGACTACCCCTACCTGCGTTCCCACCCGCTGACGAGCGAACGCATCGCCGACGCGCGCGCGCGGATCGGCGCGGCGCCGTTTGTTCGGCCCACCGGTTCGCCCGAACACGCGCTGATGGCGGCGCGCTCACGCGTGCTGATGGACCCGCGCGTGGACCCGTGGCGCGCACTGCAGGATCTCGACAAGGGCACGCGCGACCGCTCCGGCGACACCTCGCAGCTTGATCAACTCGCCGCCCGCTACGCCAGCGCGCTGGCTTCGATCAAGCTGCGCGACTTCGACCGCTCCAGTCGGGCGATCGACGCTGCGCAGGCCATCCTGGCCCAGTTGCCTGCGGGCGCGGACAAGGGTGGCCGGGCAGCACGCGACCTCGTCTTCCTGCGGGCCGAGCTCGAACAGGCCCGCGGCAACGGCCCGGCGGGCTTGGCCGCACTGGGCACGCTGACTCCGGAGCAGACCCGTCCGATGCTCCTCGAGCGCGGCGAGCTCGCGCTGGTCGATCCCGACCCGGCGCGCGCCAAGGCCGCCGCCGAGGACTTGCAGACCCATGTCAGCCTGCACGCGAACGACATCCTCGCCTGGTCCGAACTCGCGCGTCTGTGGACTCGGCTGGGGCACACGTTGCGCTCGGTCCGCGCACAGGCCGAGGCGCGCTTCGCCGCGGGCGACCTCAACGGCGCCATCGATCGCATGCGATCGGGCCTGCGCATGTCCAGCGCCCGAGATGCCGACCAATACGAGGCCGCGATCATCGATGCGCGTCTGCGCACGCTGAGCTACGAGCGCCGCCGGCTGCTCAAGGAGCGCTACCCGAACGGCGTTCCGAACGGCGCCGAGCCCTGAACGCCCATGCGCCTGTTCAGCCCGCTTCCCCGCTGCTGAACACGCGCTCCATCACCACGTCGATGACCATGCCGCACAGGCTGTAGATCAGCGAGCCGATCAGCGCGGCCCAGAAACCGCGCACGGTCAGGCCCGGCAGCATGCCGGCTGCGGCCCAGAACATCAGCGCGTTGATCACGAAGAGGAAGAGTCCCAGGCTCAGCACCGTGACCGGCAGCGTCAGCAGCACCAGCAGCGGCCGCAGCAGCGTGTTCAACAAGCCCAGCACCAGCGAGGCGATCAGGGCCGAGGCGAAGCTGCGCACTTCCACGCCGGGATAGAGATGGGCGACCAGCAGGAGCGCGGCAGCCAGCAGGCACCAACGTACGAGCGTCTTCATGGCCGCGAGCATAGCCGCGCTTGAGCTGCGCGATTTCGTTGACAATTGATAATGCGAATGATTATCATCAACAACTCAGCCACTCCCTGTCCATAGAGTCCTCGCGCGCCATGCTGTTGCACGTCCCCGCCGTCATCGACGCTGCACTACTGGCAGACCTGCGCAAACACCTGGCCGGCGCCGATTGGTCCGATGGGCGCGCCACCGTCGGCGCGCAGGGTGCGCAGGTCAAGCGCAACGAGCAATTGCGCGTCGAGGATCCACTGGCCCGCGAACTCGGCGAGCAGGTCCGCGCGGCCGTGCTGCGCCACCCGCTGTTCTTCGCCGCCGCGCTGCCGCTGCGCGTGCTGGCGCCGCTGTTCAACCGCTATGCCGACGGTGGCCAGTACGGCATGCACGTCGACGGCGCCGTGATGCACCAGGGCCCCGGCCTGCCGCCATTGCGCAGTGACCTTGCTGCCACGCTGTTCATCAGCGCCCCCGAGGAATACGACGGCGGCGAGCTCGTCATCGACGACACCTACGGCGAGCACGAGGTCAAGCTCGATGCTGGCGACCTGGTGCTCTACCCTGCCAGCAGCCTGCATCGCGTCGAGCCGGTCACGCGCGGCGCGCGCGTCGCCGCGTTCTTCTGGACGCAAAGCCTCGTGCGCCAGGACGCGCAGCGTACGCAGCTCTTCCAACTCGACCAAACCATCCAGCGCCTGCGCGCCCGGCTCGGCGACGACGCCGACGTCAAGGCGCTCACCGGCCACTATCACAACCTGCTGCGCCAATGGGCCGAGACGTGAAGCCGCCCGCATCTCGGCCGCGGTCCGCCGGCTGGCTCCGGACCTTGCATCAATGGCACTGGATCAGCTCGGCTTTGAGTCTGGCCGGACTGCTGCTCTTCGCCGTCACCGGCTTCACGCTGAACCACGGCGAGGTGATCGAGGCGCAGCCGCGCGTCGTGCGTCGCGCGCTGCAACTGCCGGCCCCGCTGCACAACAGCCTCGCGCCGCAAGCCGAGGAAGCCGAGCACAGCGCGCCGCTGCCGCCAGCGCTGCTCGACTGGCTCTCTCAGCAGCTCGACCGGCCCATCGACGCCTCAGCGGCCGACTGGACCCGCGGCAGCATCGAGCTCACCTTGCCGCGACCGGGCGGCGAAGCCTGGCTGAGGATCGATCGCGGCGATGGCCGGATCGAATTCGAGGACACCGACCGCGGCCTGATCGCGCAGCTCAACGACCTGCACAAGGGCCGCAACACCGGCCCCGCCTGGCGACTGTTCATCGACGTGTTCGCCGCCTCGTGCCTGCTCTTCGCCATCACCGGCCTGCTCATCCTCAAGCACCATGCCGCCCAGCGCGCCATGACCTGGCCGCTCGCGGGCTTCGGCCTGCTGCTGCCGCTGCTCATCGTCCTCCTGCTGATCCACTGACATGCAAAAACTCATGCCCACCTTTGCCCCGGCGCTCGGCGCGGTGCTGGCCGGCTCATCGTTCGCGACGGTCGCCGCGGCCGCCACCGGCGATGTGCAACTGACGATCGAACTGCCGCGCCTGCCGGTGGCCGAGTACCACAAGCCCTACGTCGCCATCTGGCTCGAAAAGCCGGGCAGCAACGTCGCCGCCACGCAGCTCGCGCTCTGGTACGACGTCAAGAAGCCGCGCAACGGCGGTGCCAAGTACCTGCGCGACATGCGCCAGTGGTGGCACGCCGGCGGCAGCGAGCTGAGCCTGCCGGTCGACGGCATCAGCGGCGCCACGCGCGCGCCCGGCGAGCAGGCGATCGCGCTCGGGCCGCAGCTGGCCAAGGCGGCGCTGCCGGCGGGCGAGTACGAAGTCGTTGTCGAGGTCGCCCGCGAAGCCGGCGGCCGCGAAGTGAAGCGCCTGCCGCTGAGCTGGCCGATCAAGGCGGCGGCCGTGCAGCATGCGCAGGGCGACCACGAAGTGGGTCGGATCGACCTCGAGGTGAAGCCATGAAGCGCGTCGCTCCCTTGGCTTCGCTGGTGTTCGCGGCGTCGCTCGCCATGCCGGTGACGGCCTGGGCCCACATGCCCTGGCTGCTGCCCAACGCCACGCTGGTGACTTCGCCCGACGGCGTGGTCTCGATCGATGCCGTCCTGTCCGAAGACCTCTTCGTCTACGAACGCGCGCTCGAGGTCGAGGCGCCGCAGGTCATCGGCCCGAAAGGCGTGCAGATCCAGGCCCAGAACATCGTCCGCGCACGCAACCACACGAGCTTCGAGCTGACACTGCCCGTCGAAGGCTGCTATCGCATCAGCCAGTCGAGCACGCAGTGGATGATCAGCTTCATGCAGGACGGCCGGCTGCAGCGCAAGCGCGGCGGCGTCGACGAACTGCCGGCCGGTGCCGAGCTCAAGAGCGTCGTGCAGATGCGCAGCCGCCAGGAGACCTTCGTGAGCCGGGAACACGCCGGCACGCCCGACTTCGCGCCCGAGACCCAGGGCCTCGAACTGCAGGCGCTTTCGCCGGTGACCGATCTTTCCGACGGCGACCACACGCGCCTGCGCCTGCTGCGTGACGGCCAGCCGCTGCCCGACGCCACGATCACGCTGCGCCGCGAAGGCAACCGCTGGCGCTACGACACCGGCGAGCAGACGCTGCACACCGACGCCCGTGGCGAGATCACCATCGCCTGGCAGCAGGCCGGCCGCTACTGGCTCGGCGCCAGCGCCGGCGCGCGCCAGGGCGATGAAGGCGGCAGCGCCGCTGCCCCGCTGCTGCGCGACAGCCTCAGCGCGACCTTCGAAGTGCTGCCGCGCTGATGTCCTTGGCATTGGGCCAGGCGCGACGGGTACGAACGCTCGTGCCCCTGTCGATCGAAGACGCGCCGCCACCGCTGGGCCAGCAGGTCCATGCGCTCTCGGGCGCGACCATGGGCACGAGCTGGTCGCTGCGCTTCGTGGCGCCGCGCGAGCTGCGCATCGAGGCCATCGAGCGCACGGTCGCCGGATTGCTCGATGCCGTCATCGCAGAGATGAGCCATTGGGAGCGCGATTCGACGCTCTCTCGCTTCAACCGCGCCAGCGCGGGCAGCTGGCATGCGCTGCCCGACGGCTTCGCCGAAGTCATGGCCGCGGCGCTCGAAATCGCCCGGCTCAGCAGCGGCGGCTTCGACCCGACGCTCGGCGCGCAGGTGCGCCTGGCCGGCTTCGGCCCGCCGGTAGATGCCGACTGTCGAGCCGGCGCACACGACTGGCGAGCGCTCCGTTTGCGCGAGGGGCGGTTGCTGCAGCCCGGCGGCGTGCAGCTCGATCTCTCGGCCATCGCCAAGGGCCATGCAGTCGACCGTGTTGCGCGCGTGCTCGCCGCCATCGGCATCGAGCACCAGCTCGTCGAAATCGGCGGTGAGCTGCGCGGCCACGGCTTCAAGCCCGACGGCACGCCGTGGTGGATCGACGTCGAAGCGCCCGCCTCGGACGCCGATCTGCCGCTCACGCGCATCGCCCTGCATGGCCTCGCCGTCGCCAGCTCTGGCGACTATCGACGCTACCGGATCGAAGCCGATGGCCGGCGCGTTTCGCACACGCTGAATCCGTTGACACAGGCGCCCATCGCACACGGCCTGGCTGCGGTCAGCGTTGTTCACGCCAGCGCGATGTGGGCCGACGGCTGGTCCACGGCGCTGATGTCGCTCGGTCTTGAGGCAGGCCGGCGCCTGGCCGACGAACACGGCCTCGCCGCCTTGTTCGTACAACGGCAGGGCAACGGCTTCGCGGCCTTCACGAGCGCCGCGCTCGACGCATTGGCGGCCTGAGCTGGATGAAGCCCGAGCTGCTGGCCCTGTCCGCGACGCTGGCCTACGCCGGCATGTGCCTCGGCTTATGGCGCCGCGCGCGCCGCCGCCATGCGCAGCGGAGCGACGCTGCAAAGGCCTTGCGCCTGGCCGCCGATCGCGCGGAACCGCTGCTCATCCTTCATGCGAGCCAGACCGGCCAGGCCGAAGAGATCGCCTGGCAGAGCGCCCGACTGCTTCACGAAGGCGGCCTCGCCGTGCGCGTGGCGGCGCTGGGCGAGACGGCGCCCGCGACGCTGGCCGCCCAGCGCGATGTGCTCATCGTCGCCAGTACCTACGGTGAAGGCGACGCCCCCGACGCGGCCAGTCGTTTCGCCTCGGCGATGGCGGCGAGTGGCTCGCGATCGCTTCGTTCGCTGCGCTTCGGCCTGCTCGCGCTCGGCGACACCAGCTTCCAGGCCTACTGCGGCTTCGGCCGGCGCCTCGACGCCTGGCTGCGCGAACAAGGTGCCGAACCGATCTTCGCGCGCATCGAGGTCGATCGCCTGGACGCGCAGGCGCTGGCGCAATGGCGGCGCCAGCTCGCGCATTTGGCCGGCACCCACGACCTGGACGACCAGCCCGGATGGGAGGCGCCTTGCTTTGCGTCCTGGCGCCTGCTTGCGCGTCGTTGCCTCAATCACGGCAGCCAGGGCGCGCCGCTGTACCACCTCGAATTCAAGCCCACCGACAGCCCGCTGCCCGGTTGGCAGGCCGGCGACCTTGTCCAGCTGCGCCTGCCTGAAAGCAGCCAGGACGCGGTGCCGCGCGACTACACGATCGCATCGATCCCGGCCGATGGCCGCGTGCACCTGCTCGTGCGCCAGGCTGGCCGCGCGTCGAACTGGCTGTGCACGCAACTGGCCGTCGGTGACGCCGCGTCGCTGCGTCTGCGTGCCCATGCGAGCTTTCGCATCGGCACCAACGCCGGGCGGCCGCTCGTGCTCGTCGGCAATGGCAGCGGCATGGCCGGCTTGCGAGCGCATCTGCGCGCCCGCGCCGCACAGCCGCGGCCCGAGCCTTGCTGGCTGCTGTTCGGCGAACGCCAGCGTGCGCACGACGCGCTCTATCGCAATGAGATCGAGGCCTGGCAGGACGCTGGCCTGCTCGCCCACGTCGACTGGGCGTTCTCGCGCGATCAGGCCGCGCGCCGCCACGTCCAGCATGTCCTGCGCGAGCAGCATGCACGGCTCGCCGAATGGCTCGATCGCGGCGCCGCGCTGCTCGTCTGCGGCAGCCTGCAGGGCATGGGCAGCGGCGTCGACACGGTGCTGCGCGAATGCCTGGGCGATGCCCGGATCGACACACTGATCGCCTCCGGGCGCTATCTCCGCGACGTTTACTGATGCGCTCCCGCGACAAAGCAGGGTAAACACCGCGCAAACGCGTGCATGCACGGCAGTTCGCACCCCTGTGGCGCTTCTCAGTGCCCAGGGCGCGCAGTACCATTGCTGCCGCAGGGTGCTAGAGAGAATTGAAGGGCTTGAACCTTCACCCGTGGCCCGGCACATCAACAACTTTTGATGGAGAGATTTGAAATGGCAACTGCGAAGAAGGCCGCGCCCGCAAAGAAGGCTGCGCCGGCCAAGAAGGCGGCTCCGGCGAAGAAGGCCGCCGCACCTGCGAAGAAGGCTGCACCCGCCAAGAAGGCGGCGGCTCCCGCAAAGAAGCGCACTCCCAACGCCGCGTTCATGAAGGCCATGACGCCGAGCGCAGCCCTCGCGGCCATCGTCGGCGCAGCCCCGCTGCCCCGCACCGACGTGACCAAGAAGGTCTGGGAGTACATCAAGAAGCACAAGCTTCAGGACGAGGCCCAAAAGCGCGTCATCATTGCCGACGCCAAGCTGAAGGAAATCTTCGGCAAGGCCAAGGTCGACATGTTCGAGATGACCAAGCTCGTCAACAGCCACCTGAAGTGAGCCCCGCCAGCGCAAGCTGCAATCACGCTCACTGCGACAAGCCCGGCCCTGCCGGGCTTTTTCGTTGGTGTGAGCTGGAGGCCGCGCTGATTCCTGACGTTGGTGGGGCATGCGGACCTTGCTCCAGATCGAAAGGTCCATTGAGTCAGGTGGTGACGTCGCAATTTCCGGACAAAGACTCCCTTGAGCAAGGGAGTGCCGGGCGCCCCATGGCACCCTGGTCGTTCCTACACTGGCAACACATTGAAACCGCGATGCACCTGAAGGACACGGAGGTCGCGAGAAATTCAGGACCGCTACTGGCTCGACCAGTCGAGGGAACGGAATAAAAGGCGGAACCCAAGATGTCTCTGATCGCAACGCTCGCACTCGCCACGTCAGGTGCCGTCCTGCCCACGTGCTCTTGGGACCACCCCGGCCACAACCCTTTCATGGGCGACGTCGTCGCCGCCGTGGACGACTACAAGGACATCCCCGCCGCCACGCGCGCCAAGCTCAAGGCGCGCATGGCGAAGCTGGACTACGACGAGTTCGTGCTGATCGAGCGTGACCGCATCAGCGGCATGGGTGAGTACGGCAGCGACATCACCGACATGCACTTCGGCACCAACGGGGTCTGCAAGACCATCAGCCGCAGCAAGTGGACCTCGCAGATGAAGGAGCGCGGCCTGGTCTATTGCGAGGACGGGCAATGCATCCTCGTCCCGACCGTGTGCCGCAACGTCAGCCGGATCAAGCGCGCCGGAGATGGTCCGCTCCTGATCAATCCTGGCGCAGGTGTGCCCGCGGCGCCTGCATCGCCCTCATCGCCGGGCGGCTCGCCGCTGACGCCCGTCACGCCGGAAACGCCGCTTGAGTTCGCCCCCCCGGGCGCGGGCGTGCCCTTGGTGCCGCTCGATGTACCGCCGATCGCCACGCCGCTGACGCCGTCCGCGCCGCCAACGGTCCCTGTCGCGCCTGCGCCGCCCATGACCATTCTTCCGCCGACCCCGGTCACGCCGACCACGCCGGCAGTGCCGGAGCCCGCGACCTGGCTGATGTTCGGCGCCGGCCTGCTCATCACCGGCTTCGCCAAGCGTCGTCGCGACTGATGAAGCGGCGGCCCGCCGGGCTCGCTTGCTAGCGCAGCAGGTGGCGCAGGTAGCGCCCGGTGTGGCTGGCTTCACAGCCCGCCACGTCTTCCGGTGTACCGGCAATCAGCAACTGGCCGCCGCCCGCACCGCCTTCAGGGCCCATGTCGACGAGCCAGTCGGCCGTCTTGATGACATCGAGGTTGTGCTCGATCACGACGATGGTGTTGCCGGCGTCACGCAGGCGGTGCAGCACCTTGAGCAACAGCGCGATGTCCGCGAAGTGCAGGCCGGTCGTCGGCTCGTCCAGGATGTAGAGCGTCCGGCCGGTATCGCGCTTGGAGAGCTCGAGCGCCAGCTTGACGCGCTGCGCCTCACCGCCCGATAGGGTCGTCGCGCTCTGCCCCAGCTTGACGTAGCCCAGGCCCACGTCGAGCAGTGTTTGCAGCTTGCGCGTCAGCGCCGGCACGGCGCTGAAGAACTCGAGCGCATCCTCGATCGTCAGGCCCAGGACCTCGGTGATGTTCTTGCCCTTGTAGAGCACCTCCAGCGTCTCGCGGTTGTAGCGTTTGCCGGCACAGACGTCGCAGGGCACATAGACATCGGGCAGGAAGTGCATCTCGACCTTGAGCACGCCGTCGCCCTGGCAGGCCTCGCACCGCCCGCCCGAGACATTGAACGAGAAGCGGCCGGGGCCGTAACCGCGTTCGCGCGCCGTCGGCATCTCCGCGAAAAGCTCGCGGATCGGCGTGAACAAGCCCGTGTAGGTCGCCGGGTTGGAGCGCGGCGTGCGACCGATCGGCGACTGGTCGACGCTGATGACCTTGTCGAAGGCATCCATGCCCTCGATCTCGTCGTACGGCGCCGGATCAAGATGGCTTTGATAGAGCTTGCGCGCCACGGCGGCATAGAGCGTGTCGTTGACCAGCGTGCTCTTGCCCGAGCCCGAGACGCCCGTGACGCAGGTCAGGAGGCCGACGGGAATCTCCACCGTCACGCCCTTGAGGTTGTTGCCGCGCGCGTTATTGATGCGCAGCGTGCGCGGGTCGGTCGACTCGGCGAGCTTGTGGCGCTGCGCCGGCACCGCGATGCGTTCCACGCCGCTGAGGTAGCGCCCCGTCAAGGATTCGGGATTCGCGGCGACCTCCGCCGGCGAGCCCTGCGCGATGACGTAGCCGCCATGCACGCCGGCGCCCGGCCCCAGGTCGACGACATGATCGGCCGCGCGAATGGCGTCCTCGTCGTGCTCGACCACGAGGACCGAGTTGCCCAGATCGCGCAGCCGCCGCAGCGTGGCGATGAGCCGGTCGTTGTCGCGCTGGTGCAGGCCGATGCTGGGCTCGTCGAGCACGTACATCACACCGGTCAGGCCCGAGCCGATCTGCGAAGCCAGGCGGATGCGCTGCGCCTCGCCGCCGGAGAGTGTGTCGGCGCTGCGGTCCAGGCTCAGGTAGGACAGGCCCACGTCGTTGAGGAAGCGCAGGCGCGAGACGATCTCGCGCACGACCTTGGCGCCGATCTCGGCCTTGGCACCCTTGAGGCGCAGCTCATCAAAGTACTCCAGGCATTCGCGCAGCGTCGCATGCTCGACGTCGTAGATCGGCCGGCCCATCTCGCCCGGCGCCGCACCGTCCGGCTGCAGCACCACATGGCGTGCCTCGCGCCGCAGGCGCGTGCCCTCGCACTGCGGGCAGGGCTTGGGCGCCATGTAGCGCGCCAGGTCCTCGCGCACCGCCGCCGAGTCGGTCTCCTGGTAGCGCCGCGCCAGGCTGCTCAGGATGCCTTCGAACGGGTGGGCGCGCTTGACGCTGCGCTTGCGCCCGCTCGACGACTCGGCCTGGTAGGTGAAGGTGATGTTCTCTTCACCCGAGCCGTGCAGCAGCACCTGCCGCACCAGCTCGGGCAGATCTTCGAAAGGCGCTTCGAGATCGAATCCGTAGTGCGCCGCAACGGCTTCCAGCATGCCGAAGCTGTAGCTGTTGCGCCGGTCCCAGCCCTTGACGGCGCCGCTGGCCAGCGAAAGCGAAGGGAACGCCACGACGCGATCCGGGTCGAACACGGTCGTCTGGCCTAGGCCCTCGCAGGCCGGGCAGGCGCCCACCGGCGAGTTGAACGAGAACAGCCGCGGCTCGAGCTCCGGCAGCGCGTAGCTGCAGACTGGACAGGCGAACTTGCTCGAGAACAGCGTCTCGGTGCCGCGATCCATGTCGACAACGAGCGCGCGCCCGTCGGCCAGGCGCAGCGCCGCCTCGAAACTCTCGGCCAGGCGCTGGCGCAGCGTGTCGGCGATGTTGGAGTCATCCGGGGCGCGCAGCCGAACGCGGTCGACGACGACGTCGATGTCGTGCTTCTCGGTCTTCTCCAGCGGCGGCAGTTCCGTCGCCTCGACGACGCGTCCGCCGACGCGAAAGCGCACATAGCCCTGCGCCTGCAGCGACTCGAACAACTCCCGGAACTCGCCCTTGCGATCGCGTACCACGGGCGCCAGCAGCATCAGGCGCGAATCTTCGGGCTGGGCCAGCACCGCGTCGACCATCTGGCTGACGCTCTGGGCCTCCAGCGGCAGGTGGTGGTCCGGGCAGAACGGCGTGCCGGCGCGCGCGTAGAGCAGGCGCAGGTAATCATGGATCTCGGTGACGGTGCCGACCGTCGAGCGCGGGTTGTGGCTGGTCGCCTTCTGCTCGATCGCGATGGCGGGCGACAGGCCCTCGATCACGTCGACATCGGGCTTGTCCATCAGCTGCAGGAACTGGCGCGCGTAGGCCGAGAGACTCTCGACATAGCGCCGCTGGCCCTCTGCATAGAGCGTGTCGAAAGCCAGGCTCGACTTGCCCGAGCCCGATAGCCCGGTGATCACCACGAGCTTGTTACGCGGCAGGTCGACGTCGATGTTCTTGAGGTTGTGGGTGCGCGCACCGCGCACGCGGATTTGCGGCGCGTAAGCGGGATCGGCTTCAGGCGGCATCGGGCTGGGGCTTTCAGGGTGAACCCGCCATGATAGGCCGATGGACTACCGTGATACTCGGCCGGCAAATCTACAAGGGAGAAGCCGGGTATGAAATTGAGCTCGTTCATCGTCGCGGTATCGATCGCGATGTCGAGTGCCATCACCGCAAGCGCGGCTCCGCCCACCCTCGATGCCTTTTTCAAGCCGGCCGAGTGGCGAAATGCCGCCCTGTCGCCCGACGGCAAGCGCCTCGCCGTCGTCATGACCACCGATGGCATGCGCGGCAAGCTGGCCATCGTGGACATCGACGCGCCCGCGAAGTCGCGCCTGATCGCCGGCTTCAGCGATGTCGACGTCGGCGGCATCCAGTGGGTCAACGACCACCGCCTCGTCTACACGGCTTGGGACGGCAATGCAAGCCTGAACACCTCGATCTGGCCGGGTCTCTGGGCCATCGATGACACAGGTGAAAACAAGCACGCATTGATCTACAGCGCCGACTCGCCGGATTCGACCGGCACACACATCGCCGACCGCACCCTGCCCTGGCACTGGCGTTTGCATAACGTGTTGCGCGACGGCAGCGACGACGTGATCGTCGAGGATCATCAATACGATGCCAACTGGCAGCCCGTCGCCATCCAGCTGGCCCGACTCGACACGCGCAGCGGCGCCAAGCGCGGCGTGATCGACAACCCGCCGGCCCATCCCTTCTACTGGTGGACCGATCCACAGGGCAAGGTGATTGCCGTCAAGACGATCAACAAGGGAAGGTCTTCGTTGCTACTGCCCGACGGTGATGGCTGGCGCACGCTCAGCGAGGGCGACGCCTCTACGGGCGAGGGCCACCACTCGACAGCGCTGACGGCCTACGTGCCCGGCTACCTGTTCCTCATCGCATTGGACCCGGAGCACAAGAGCGATACGGAAGTACTGGCACGCCTGAACCTTGCCAAGCCCGGTGCCGCGCCGCAGGTACTGATCGGCATGCCCGACTTCGACTTCATCGGTGGCCCCGTCGTCGACGAGGAGACCCACCACCTGCTCGGCATCAAGTTCGAAAGCGACGCCCAGGGCAGCTACTGGTTCGACTCACAGTTCAAGGCGCTTCAGGCTGAAATCGACAAGCTGCTGCCGACCACAATCAACCAGATCACGTGTACGGCCTGCACCAGCGCTGCCTCGGTGCTCGTCGTCTCAAGCTCGGATCGCCAACCGCCGGTCTACTACCGCTTCGACCGCGCCGAACACAAGCTCACGGCATTGATCAATTCGCGCCCCTGGATCGACCCGGCGCAGATGGGACCGCGCGAACTCCTGCGCTTCAAGGCGCGTGACGGCATGAGCATCCCGGTGATGATCACGCATCCGCCAGGGCCGGCGCGAGCAAACCGGCCGGCCGTCGTGCTTGTCCACGGTGGTCCATGGGAACGCGGCACGCATTGGGCTGACTGGTCCTGGCACGCCGAGGCGCAGTTCCTGGCCTCGCGCGGCTACGTCGTCATCGAGCCCGAGTTCCGCGGCAGCACGGGCTATGGCAACGAGTTGTTCCGCGCCGGCTTCAAACAATGGGGCCTGGCGATGCAGGACGATGTCTCCGACGCCATGGACTTCGCCGTATCCAAGGGCTGGGTCGACCCGAAACGCGTCTGCATCGGCGGTGCCAGCTACGGCGGCTATGCCACCTTGATGGGTCTGGCCAAGGAGCCGGATCGCTACCGCTGCGGCTTTGAATGGGTTGGCGTCACCGATATCGACTTGATGTATTCGATCAACTGGAGCGACGCGAGCGACGCCTGGAAGGAATACGGCATGCCCCAGATGATCGGCGACCGCGAGAAGGACTCTGCGCAACTCGCGGCGACCTCGCCGATCAAGCTGGCCTCGCGTATCAACAAGCCCTTGCTGCTCGCCTACGGTGGCGGGGACCACCGCGTGCCGCTCAAGCACGGCGAGGCCTTCCGCAGCGCCGTCGAGGACCACAACCACGACGTCGAATGGGTTGTCTACCAGGACGAAGGCCACGGCTGGCTGGCGCTCGAAACCAACGTCGACTTCTGGACCCGCGTCGAGAAACTCCTCGCCCGCACCATCGGCCCCGGCACCCCCTGATCGAGCGTCACGGGCCGGGCGGCTGACACGGCCCGGCCCGTCCGTACCAAAATCACGAGGCCCCCGGCATCGGAGTGCCCAAAGTGAGCGACGAAATCCGCAAGCGCAGATCCTGGCTCGACGGCTTCATGGCATACGCCACGCCGCCGCGCCTTGGCGAGGCACAGTTGCGCGAGCACATCGTCGTGCTCGACCAGCAGCTCTACGGCGTCTGGAACCTCGGCGAGAACCTGATCTTCGCGTGGACGCCCGTACCGCGGGGCCTGCGGCTGATCGTCGCGCCGCATCCGCTGCTGACCGAGTTCACGCAGAGCAGCCCCGATGCCGCCGAGGCCGCGCGCCGCACGCGGCTGCTGGACGACTTGCTGGGCACGCCGCAACATCTTGACGCGGCGCGCTTCGAATCCATGGCGCGCGAACTCGGCGTCGAGCCGCAGGCGCTGCAGCTCGACTTCGACCCGGCCGAGGCGCTCGGACTCGAGCTCGTCGGCGCACTGATCGCGCGCTATGGCATCCGGCTGGTCGAGGACCGCGCCGTCATCCTGTTCGATGCCGTGGGTTTCTCGCTCCTTTCGCCGCTGGAGCAGGTTGTGCAGCTCAACAGCCTGTCGTGCTCCGTCAACGCCGCCTATGCGCGCCTGCTCGACCGCGAGATCAACATCAACTTCGCGCGCACGACCACGGGCGACGGCTTCTACATCTGGAACCGCATGCGCGGCATCGAGGCCAATGTCGAGCTCTACCAGCTCATGCAGTTCATCCTGGCCGACAACGCGCTGGCACGCGAGCGGGCGCGCCGGCCCGAATCCGTGCCGCGGCTGCGTGCGTGCTTCCACGTCGGCTCGCACTACGAGTTCCACCAGAGCGAAGGCCTGAACCCGACCTCGTTCAGCTACTTGGTGGGGCAGGTCACGATCGAGCTCGCACGCATGATCGAGCGCGCGCTGCCCGGCCAGATCCTCGTCGGCAAGTTCAACACGCCCATGCTGGACGAGCAGCTCGGGCAGGTGCGCCCCATGGCTTCGATCGACTTCGTCGAGCGCGCGCGCCGGCCGCTGCACCACCTGCACGGCCTGCACCTGGCCGGCGCCGAGATCGACGACATCGCCTGCTACCTGACGGGTCGGCAGGCGGACGGGCTGCAGGCAGAAGACGACGACTGGGCGATCAGCGAATACGAGATCGCCGACAAGCATGGCCGGCCGCACCGCGTCTACAACGCCAAGATCAACATCCACCGGCGCAACGGCGCGGCCATCTACCTCGGGCTGCGCGAGGAAGACCTCGCCGATTTCCCGGCGCGACTGGTGGCGTCGACCCCGTCGCCAGCCCTGCCATCGCGTTGAGGCCGGGGCGTCGTGGCGTTCTTGTGCGGGTTCCTGCCTAGAGTCGTCATCATCAAGCAGTAGGATGATTCCCAGCGGCTCTTGAGGGGGGCCACGGGGAGCAAAAAAAATGAACCGGCCCGACGAGCCCGTCGGCGTGCCGCGCGCGCACGCCAGCGCGCCCGCTATTTCGCCAGCCAGCACACAACAGGGCCAGCGCCGCTACCTGACGCTGCTTTTCGCCGATCTGTCAGGGTCGACCGCGCTGTCCGAATCGCTGGAGGCCGAGGACTACGCCGAGCTGCTCGCGCGCCTGCGCCAGTGCTATCGCGACGTTGTTGCGCGCCATGGCGGTGTGGTCGTGCGCATCCAGGGCGACGGCATGCTAGCCATCTTCGGCCACCCGGTCCCGCGCGAGGACGAAGGCCGCCATGCGTGCGAGGCCGCGCTCGCCCTGCACGCCGCCGTGCGCGAGCTGCGCGTGCCGGGAAGTGCCGCCATCCGGCAGCGCCTGACCCTGCACAGCGGTATCCACGCCGGGCTCGTGCTTGTCGACGCCGGCGATGAGGTCCGCGGCCTGTTCGAATTGCTGGGCCAGACGCCCAATGTGGCGGCGCGCCTGTCGGATCTCGCCGGGCCGGACGAGATCCTCGTCAGCGAAGAAACACTCGGCCTGCACAAGCACTACTTCGATACCGGCGAGCGCCTGCTCCTGCAGCTCAAGGGCCGCAGCCAGCCGCTCGCCGCCTATGTCGTGCGCGAGCGCGCGGCCATCACGCGGCGCTTCGACGCGAGCGTGCAGCGCGGCCTCACGCCGCTGGTCGGCCGCGGCGGTGAACTCGGCCTGCTGCGCGATGCCCTGCAGGAATGCCTCGGCGGCCAGCCGCGCTGGGTCGCCCTTTACGCGGCCGCGGGCATCGGCAAGACGCGGCTGATCGAGGAGTTCCTGCAGCTCGCCGGCGCCGGCGTCTGCCAGGTTCAGCGCGGCCATTGCAGCGGCGACCTCAGCGCCGAGCCGCTCGAACCCTTTCTGCAAGTGCTGCGTGCACTCGAACGCGTGCCCGACGCGCCGCAGGAACTCGAGGCCGCCCGCCAATGCCCGGCACCGGCACGCCCGGCCGCCCTGCTCAACCTCTTTGAGGTGCTGGCGCGGCGCGGACCGCTGGTCCTGGCCATCGACGACCTGCACTGGGCCGACGACGCCAGCCTCGCCCTGCTGCACCGCCTGCACGACCATGCGGCAGCCCAAGGCCTGCCGCTGCTGCTGCTCACGGCCACGCGCGTGCAGCAGCACCACAAGCAGATCACCCCCGAAGAGCGCGAGGCGCTCGTGCTGGCGCTTCAGCCTTTCGACGAGGTCGAGTCCGCCGCCGCGGTGGCCCAGTTGCTGCCGCAGACCGACCCCTTCGTGCTCGCCGAGATCCAGCGCCACGCCGGCGGCAACGCGCTCTATATCGAGGAGCTCTGCCACGCCATGAACCGCGGCGCCACGACCGGCGCCCAGACCGAAGGCACGCGCGGCAGCGCCTGGCTCAGCGGCCTGATCGAATCGCGCCTGGCTCAGCTGGCGCCCGGGCCGGCACGCGTGCTGCGCTGCGCCGCGGTGATTGGCGCGACCGTCCCGACCTGGCTGCTCGAAGCCCTGAGCGGCTGCACCGCCGACCACCCGGCCGTGCTCGCGCTGGCCGCCGAGGACTTCCTCTTCCCCGGCCAGCAGGCCGGCGAGTTGCGCTTCAAGCACGGCATCACGCATGGCGTCGTCTACGAAGCCATCGGCCTGGGCGAGCGGCAGGCCATGCACCGGCAGGTCGGCGCCGAGTTGCGCGGGCGCGCGGCGGCCGGTGGCCCGAGCGCCAGTCACGAACTCCTGGCCCATCACGATGGTGCTGCCGGCGCCTGGGCCGAGGCCACACGGCACGCCGAGGCTGCCGGCGATCAGGCGCTCGAGGCGTCCGCAATGGACCGCGCCAAGCGCCAGTACCGCGCGGCACTGGCCGCGCTTGAATTCCTGCCCGACACCGAGGAGCGCCGCCTGCGCTGGATCTCGATCGCCCAGCGCTTCGGCCTGGCCTGTGTGTTCGACGCCTCGCGCGCCGACCTGCGCGTGCTGCAGCACGCCGTCAGCCTCGCCCACGGCAGCGGTGACGACGCGCTCAGCGCCCGCGCCGACTACTGGCTCGGCTACGTCGGCTACGCGCTCGGCCGTGCGCGCTCGGGCCTCGGCCATTGCGAGCGCGGGCTCGTCACGGCCCAGCGGCTGGGCGACATGGCCCTGGTGGCGCAACTGCGCGGCACCCTGGGCCAGCTGCGCGCCGCGGCCGCGGACTACGACCAGGCCGTGGTCCTGCTCGACGAAGCTGTCGCCGTGCAGCGCCGCGTGCCGCGCAAGCCGGGCCGCCTGCCCATCGGCCTGGCCTACTCGCTGTGCTGTCGCGCCGCCGTGCTCGGCGACCGCGGCGAGTTCGACGGCGCCGACGCCGTGTTCGCCGAGGCGCTCGGACTCGTCACCGGCACCGGGCACGCGGTGGAAGCCTCCATCCTCGGCTGGCGCGCCTGCGTACTTCTCTGGCAGGGCCGCTGGGAGGAAGCCGAGCAAACCGCCAAGGAACAGCACCATGTGGGCGGCCGCGTCCGCAGCCTCTTCACCTACTCCATGGGCCACGCAATGGCGGCCTACGCAGCCTGGATGAGCCGGCGCAGCCAGCACGCCCTGGCCCACGTGCGCGACGCCACGGCCTGGCTCGCGCCGCGCGGCGGCGGGCTCTACAACTCGCTGAACCACGGCTGGCTGGCCGAGATGCACGCCGAGGCCGGCGACGCCGCGCTGGCGCGCACCCATGTCGCCCAGGCACTTCGGCGCGGCCGCGAGCACGACTGGATCGGCGTTGCCATGGCCTACCGGGCCGCGGCAGGCCTGGCCGACCGTGCCGGCGACGCCGCCGAGACAGCGCGTTATCTGGCGCGGGCCCGCGGCGTTGCGCAACGTCGCCAGGCCCGCCACGAACACGCCGTCACCGACCTCTTCGAGGCACGGCTGCGCAGGGCGCGGGGCCTGGCGCACGAGTCGCTGCTCGATGCCGCCGAAGCCGTCTTCGAGCAGCTCGGCATGCGTTGGCACCTGGACCAGGCGCGCGCCCTGCGCTCAGCGTCCTAGCGCCCTATCGCCCTATCGCGCGCCCTCAATCGGCGATCCGCAAGGTCAGCACCGTCGGCGAAGGCGTGGTCCGCAGCGTGCCGGCCTCGAGGACACCCGCCAGCACACCCATCATCACGCCCATGGCCATCGCATAGCCGGGGCAGGCATGCATGGGCGCGCCCAGCGGGTCCTGGCGCGCGCCGCCGAAGGCGATGAAATGGCCGGCCTCGATGTCGGCAGGCGGCGTGTGGCGCGTCGCCGCCGCCAGGCCGCCGATGACGACATCGCCCCGCTTCACCGGGACGCCGCCGATCTCGTGGTCGACGAGCGCGCGGCGCCAGATCATGGCCGGCACCGGCTTGGCCATCAGCGTCTCCAGCAGGGCCGGACGCAGCACGCCCTGCGCCGTGGCGAAATCACGCGCCGGCTGGGCTGTCCAGGCCAGTTGCAGGTTCCAGAGCTGCTGCTCGGCCACCAGCACGCCCAGACAGGCCACGGTGTTGCCGAACACCGTCGGCGGGAAGCCGAGCATGATGCCGGCCAAGGTGCGCGCGGCAATGCCGGGATCGCCGGCCTCGAAGGGCTGCATCGCGTTGACGATGGCCTGCGACAGCGGCCAGGCGCCGAGGTCCGGCTTGCTCGCGAGCCACGCCGCGGCCGACGCGCGCAGCCCCTGGCCCGCCTGTTCGCCCATGCCTGACACGTACGGCGTCGGATGCGCGCCGAAGACATGCCGGGCCACGGGCAGGAAGTCCAGCGGGCAACGCGGCTTCGGCGCATCGGTGCTGTAGTTCATCCCGATCATGAAGACGCCATCGGGCAGGCCGAACCACTGCGTGCACAGCTGCTGCAGCACGACCATGGACAGCGCTTCGAAGTCGAGTTCGGCCTCGCTCATGCCGAGACCCGCCGCACCACTGCGCAGCTGCGCGACGATCCCCGTCGTGTAGGCATGCGCCGAGACGAAGGCCTCCTCCGCGCCGATGCGTTCGATGGCCGTGTTGATGGCCGGCGCCTGAGCGTCGTGCTGCGCGCCGTCCAGGCCCAGGTAGCCCAGGCCGATGGAGCTGCTCATGCGCTCGCCGTAGCCGCTGACCGAGTAACGGTTGTCGGCGTTGCGCAGCACGTCCATGACGAGCGACGGCGCGCCGACGAGCACGCCGTAGGGCGAGGCCAGCACGCCGCCCTTGGCGATCACGTAGTCCCAGGCCTCGTCGTCGGTCTCGCGGTCCTCGAGCCAGCAGCGCCAGCCTTCGGCATCGGTCGGCACGCGCACCGGCGGCACCGGCGGCGGCGCGGCGGGCAGCAGGGTCGCGAGCTGGCGCAGCGCCGGGATCGAGGGCACGAAGAAATAGCCGCCCCACTGCACCTCGACGAGCGGCTGGTCACCCAGGCGGATGTCGATGGCGCGGCCGTCGATCTCACAGCGATGCACGCGCTCCTGGCCGGCCGTCGCGACGCCGAGGAAGGGATCGGCCTGGCCCGAGTAACCACCGCTGCCGTTGGCGCCGGCCATCCATCGCTGGATGGTCTCGAACTGCTCGGCCAGGTTGGCGTTGTAGGCCATGAAGACAAGGCCGCGATCGGCATCGCCCGGCATGCCATAGCTCAGGCCCCGCCGCGCGATGCGCGGCAGGATGACGCCGGCGCGCGGGTTGGCGCGGCGGATGTGGGCGTGGAAGGGGCAGCGCGAGCCTTGCGGATCGGCGGCGTAGGTGAAGTCGTTGGTGCTGTTGCCGGGCTCGGCGAGCGGGCGGCCGTCGCGCCAGCGGCCCATCAGCTTGGCGGCAAGCAGCTCGGGGTCGATGTCGAGCCGCGCGGCGTTGTCGGCCAGCACGCTCTGCAGGCGGTCGACGTTCTGGCGCAGCTTGCGCACGACGAGGTAGCTGCCGTTGTCGAGCAGCGCGTCGGCCTGCTCGGGCACGGCGACGACATCGCGACTCGTCGGGTAGCCGAGCAGCAGCTCGCCCTTGGGGACTTCGTCGCTCCACTGATTGCCGCCCGGCGAGGGTGCGACGCGCGGCTGGCTGATGCCGTCGACGAAGCCGAAGGACTCGCGCGTCTCGCCATCGGGCCCGGCCTGGCGGCGCAGTTGCTGCACGCTCAGCAGCGCCAGGCCCGGCGTGGCGGCGATATTGGCGATGACGGCGCCAACCTGGTTCGCACCGAGCGCGTCGTGGCGCAGCTGCACGAGCAGGTGCACGCTGCCCATGTCGATCGGGTGCTCGTCCGCCACGCCCACGGGCCAGTTGCGGCGCGGCAGCGGCCAGTACTGCGGGTGGTTGGCATGCCAGTCGCCAAGCACGCCGGCGCGCTGCTCCATGCCCTCGCGGAAGGGCTGGGAGAAGGCGGCGAGGCGCACGTCGCTGGCGCCCAGCGCGCGCAGGCCCGACAGACTCAGCGCGACGTTGATGTAGACGTCGCGCGGCGGCCGCTTGCCCAGCAGCGTGTCGGACTCCGACGTGATCGGCACGGTGGCCAGCCACTGCAGCGCGAGGCTCGCATCGAGGATGCCCACCAGCAGCAACGCGCCACCGGCCAGCGTCGGATAGGGCGTGACGATGCCGCCCTGCACGTCGGCGCCATGGTCGTCGTCGAGCTTGCGCGGCAGCAGCGGCGGCACGGGGATGTCGCGCTCGAACCATTGCAGTGCCTGCCAGAAGACCTGGCGCACCGGGTGGGCCGGGCCGAACAACCGGGTCGTGTCGAGCCGGATCAGCTCGAACAGGATGTCCCGCGCCGCGCGGTACAGGCACAGGCCGCCGGGCGTGGATTCGTCGAAGTAACGCGTTAGTGCATAGAGCGCGCCCAGGCCGTTCATGCCGGCGAGCGCCATGGCCTGCGCCTGCGGCGGATCGGCGGGCAGCGGCGCGCTCCAGCCCGCGAGCGGCGTGCTCAGGCGCGCGGCGTCGAGGGCGCTGGCCTCGTCGTTGATACGCGATTGGGCTTCGAGCCGCGCGAGGTAGTCGTCGTCGCTGGCGGTGCGGCCGGACTGGAGATAAAGGAAGTCGGCCGACACCTCGTTGGCGCGGACCCAGGCGGAGTAGGCCTCGAAGCTGACGTCGCGCGAGAGCTTGTAGTCGACCGAGTGGCACAGGATCAGGTCGAGCATGGTGCCGAGGTCGCGCCAGATCACGCGCATATACGGTTCCCAGCCGCCGTCGAAGCAGACGTTGAGCAGCAGGCGCACCGGCTCGTCGCTGCCCGGCGGCGGGTCGATCACGACCCAGCGGAACGAATGAACGATGCGGAAGCGGCTGACCGCGTCGGTGAACGGCGTCGGCGGATTGCTCGACTCGCGCGCGGCAAGCCGGATCGCATTGAGCGTGTGCAGCACCGCGCGCAGGCGGTTGGCGTAACTGATCACGTCGAAACCCGGCGCCGGCCCTGGCCGGATCGGCGTCAGCAGAGTCAGGTCCGTAATGCCTTGCAACTGCGTGTCGATCTGGCGTTGCGCCATGGCTCGCCCCCCTCGTCAGTGCTGTTTCGGACGCGGCCTCGCTGACCTGCGGCGGTCTGCGGGCGCGATCTCTATTACGTACGGCGGCGTGATTTAAACCGATTCCCGCGGCGTTTGCATGACGTTTCATCGCGACGGCATGCGCTTCACGCACTGCAGCCTGCGCTTCGTCGCGTGCGGCTGGCTGCACTGCGCTTCGACGCCGAAACTTCAGTCAACCAAGCAGCAAACGGCCGATCAGGCCGGGCCGAAACCCCCAAGCAAGCGTCAGTCGATTCAACCAAGGAGCCCACCATGTACACCTATGCCAGCCCCGTCTTCAAGCTCACCGTCGCCGCCCTGCTCGTCGCCCTGTTCGGCGCCGCCGGCCTCGCCCTCGGCAATGCCGACACGCAGCAGAACGCGCCCGAAGTTGTCCATCTGGACCGCGTCGTCGTCGTCGGCCACCGCGCCACGGCGCCGGTCGTCGAGCACCTGCCGACCGTCGTCGTGATCGGCCATCGTCATCACGCCGACGACCTGCAAGTCGCCAAGGCCTGCAACGCCGCGACGGCGAGCTGCTGATGCCGCAGCGCCGAGCAGCCCGGCTGCGACCTCCCCGCCCGCGCGAACCCGCCCCGACGCTCGCCTCACCACCCGACGCCCGGCCCTCCCGCCGGGCGTCTTCTTTTGGGGCAGGCTTGTGCGCAAGGTGAATTCATCACAAAGCTTCACCAAAAGATTTACCAGCATCAAAACGGCGCCAGGCCTAGGCTTGCGGGTGTGATGCAGCGCCCCCGAGAACCGCTGCCACGCTCAGGGAGATCACATGACGCAGCCCATGCTTGCCCGTGCCGGCAGCGACTCGATCGCGCCGCTCATGCCCGTCCCCACCGAACGGCGCCACGCCGGTTCATTGAGCAACCACTGGTTGAGCCTCATCCTCGAAGAGCTCGACTACGGCGTGCTGCTGCTCAATGCCGACGGCCGCGTCATCCACTTCAACCACGCCGCGCGGCGCGCGCTCGACGAGCACCACCCGCTGCAACTGCTCGGCCAGCGCCTGCAGGCGCCCGATCCGGCCGACGCCGAGGCGCTCGCGGCGGCGCTGATCTCGGCCGAGAGCGATGGACGACGCTGCCTTTTGCGCCTGGGCCGCGACGGGCGGCGCAGCAATGTCGTCGTCGTGCCGCTGAACCGCGATGTGCGCCATGCCGCGGTGCTGCTCATTCTTGAGCGCCGCCAGCTCTGCGGAGACCTCGCGACGCAGTGGTTCGCCCTGCGCCACGGCCTGACGCCGACCGAAACCGAGGTGCTCAAGGCGCTGTCCCAAGGTGCGCGGCCGCACGAGGTCGCCGAGCAGCAGGGCGTGGCAATCTCGACGGTGCGCACGCAGATCCAGAGCATCCGCGCCAAATCCGGCGCCGACAGCATCGGCGAGCTGATGCGCCAACTGGCGCTGTTGCCGCCGCTGATGTCCGCATTGCGCATGGACTTCAACTGAAGCGCGCGAATTCACCGGGCACCGCTCATCACGACCGTATCATCGGGCGCGCGCCACGAAGCGGCGCAACGCCCACGATGGAAGAATCAACAACGAGCTCCGAACCCGGCTGGAACCAGCTGCCTGCCACGCTGCGCTCGCTGGCCCTGCGCGGCACGGCGCGTGCCTACCGGCGCGGCACGCTACTGATCGAGGAAGGCGCCACCGGCGACAGCCTCTACCTGATCCTTTCAGGCTCGCTGCGGGTGTACGGCTGCGACGCACGCGGCCGCGAGGTGACCTACGGCGTCTACGGCCCCGGCGAGTACGTCGGCGAGATGAGCCTGGACGGCGGCCCGCGCTCGGCCAGCGTGATCTGCGAGCAGGACACGCGCTGCGTGCTGCTGACCCGCGCGACGCTGCTGGCGCAGATCAGCGCGCAGCCGGAGTTCGCCTTCGAGCTGCTGACCAAGGTCATCCGCCGCGCGCGCGCCGCGACGCTGTCGACCAAGCAGCTCGCGCTCAATGATGTCTACGGCCGCCTCAAGGCGCTGATCGAAGACCTCGCCGACGAGACCGGCGAGATCCGCCTGACGCACCAGGCCATGGCCCAGCGCCTGGGCTGCTCGCGCGAGATGGTGTCCAAGCTCGTCAAGGATCTCGAGCACGGCGGCTATCTGGAGCGCGTCGCGAACGGCCGTTACCGCCGTCTGCGCAATCTGCCGGCGCGCTGGTGAGAGAGGCGCCTCAGGCGCCCGGACCGGGCGCCGACGCCGGCTGGGGCGGCGCCAGGGGCGCGGCCACCTCGAAGCGCTCGACAGGCTTGGGCGCACGCGCGTAGAGCCCGGCGACGCGCGGCAGGTTGCGCTGCAGATCAGCGATGCGCGTGTTGCCCGAAGGATGGGTGGACAGGAAGGCCGCCGGCGCCCCCTGGCCCGCCTGCGCCATCTTCTGCCACAGGCTGACCGACGCCGCCGGGTCGTAGCCGGCGCGCGCGGCGAGCTCCATGCCGACGAGATCGGCCTCGCTCTCGTCCTCGCGGCTGAAGGTCAGCGTCAAGAGCTGGCCGCCCATGTGCAGCAGCGTGTCGCCGACGTTGCCGAAGCCCAGCAACGTCGACACCGCGCCGACGGCGAGCCGCGTCGTGCCGGTCTTGGCCAGGCGCTCGCGCGCGTGTTCTCGCAGTGCGTGCGCGATCTCGTGGCCCATGACCATCGCGACCTCGTCGTCGCTGAGCTTGAGCTTGTCGAGGATGCCGTAGAAGAACACGATCTTGCCGCCGGGCATGCAGAAGGCGTTGAGCTGCGGGCTGGCGATCACGTTGACTTCCCAGCGCCATTGCTCCGCACGCGGGTTCCATTGCGGCGCGAACGGAATCAGCCGCGCCGCGATGGCGCGCAGCCGCAAGACCTGCGGGTGCAGGGCCGGGAGCAAGGCGTGCTGCTGGCCGGCTTGCTGCATGAGCTGCAGGTACTGCTGGGTCCCCGCAGCCTCGACTTCAGCCGCTGGCACGAGACGCGTGAACCAGCTCTTGTCGCCGACCGGAACGCCTTCGCGCGCCGGCGGCTGCTTGCCTGTGCAGCCGGCGGCCAGCAGCGCGGCGGTGCCGAGCAGGGCACGCCGGCTCACGCGTGATGACAGCGATGGCGCGGGTTCGACATGATCGGACACGATGGCGGGCTTTCGGGGAGCGATACGGCAGACGCGCATTGTCGCGGCGGTGTCGCGGGCCTGCGGCGACAATGCGGCCCATGACCCAGGATTCCACGGCTTTCCGCGCTGCGCTCGGCATGTTCGCCACCGGCGTGACCATCGTCACCGCCCGCGCACCCGACGGTGCCCTGGTCGGGCTGACGGCCAATTCCTTCAATTCCGTCTCGCTCGATCCGCCGCTGGTGCTGTGGAGCCTGGCGCGCCGCGCGGGCTCGCTGCCCGTGTTCAGCAAGGGCTCGCACTACGCGATCAACATTCTTGCGGCCGGCCAGCGCGACCTGGCCGAGCGCTTCGCCACGCGCGACATCGACCGTTTCGCCGGCGTCGCCTGGCGCGACGGTGCCGGTGGTGCGCCGGTGCTGGAGGGCGTAGCCGCCTCGTTCGAGTGTGCCAACCGCAGTCAGTACGAGGAAGGCGACCACATCATCTTCGTGGGCGAGGTGGAGCGCTGCAGCGCCGATCCGGCGGCCCAGCCGCTGATCTTCCACGGCGGGCGCTACTACACCGAGCTGCCGCTCTGATCAGTCGTGGCGCGCCAGCGCCAGCAGGCGCTCGACTTCCTCGGCGTGCTCCACGCAATTGCGCAGGTGCCAGCGGCGGATCAGCCACATCGTCGAGCCGATGATGAGGCCGAAGATCGTGATCGCCGTGAAGGCCGTGAGCCCCAGGCGGGTAAAGCCCACGTAGAGGGCGCCCAGGCCGAGGATGCAGGCCTGTTCGTTGAAGTTCTGCACGGCGATCGAGCGGCCTGAGCCCATCAGGTTGTGGCCGCGGTGCTGCAGCAGCGCATTCATCGGCACGACGAGGTAGCCGCCGATCAGGCCCAGCACGACGAGGTAGGGCACGGCCGCCTCGACCTGGCGAATGAGCACCAGGCCGACCAGCATGGCGCCCATGGCAATGCCCAGCGGGATCACGCGCGTGGCGCGGTCCAGGCGCATGAGCACCGAGGCGACCACCGCGCCGATCGCCGTGCCGATGGCGACCACGCCGCCAAGGTTGGACGCCTGCGTCGTCGTATAGCCCAGCGCCGCCGCAGCCCAGGGGAAGAGGATGAAGCGCAGATTGCCCGACGCGCCCCAGAACAGCGTCGTCGTCGCCAGCGAGATCTGGCCGAGCTTGTCGCGCCAGAGCTTGGAGTTGCACACGGCGAAGTCCGAGAGCAGCTCGCTGAAGCCATGGGCGATCGGCTGCAGCGGCGCCTCGGTGCGCGGGATGTAGAGATTGAAGATGGCGGCGATGACGTAGAGCACCGTCAGGCTGGCGATGGCGGCCAGCGGCGGCGTGTCGATGCCGGTGTCGATGAACGGGATATCGATGGCCAGCAGGTGCGGCGCGATGTGCGGGCCGATCAGCTGCCCGCCGAGCACGATGCCCAGGATGATGGAAGCGATGGTCAGGCCCTCGATCCAGCCATTGGCCTTGACGAGCTGCGAGGGCGGCAGCAGTTCGGTCAGGATGCCGTACTTGGCGGGCGAATAGGCCGCAGCACCCAGCCCGACCACGGCATAGGCCAGCAGCGGATGGACGCCGGCCAGCATCATCAGGCAGCCCGCGATCTTGATGAGGTTCGAATAGAACATCACCTTGCCCTTGGGCACCGCGTCGGCAAAGGCGCCGACGAAGGGCGCCAGCACGACGTAGAAAAGCGCGAACATCGGCACCAGGGCCGGTTGTTGCCAGGCCGGCGCGTTCTGTGTCTTCAGCAATTCGATGGCACCAACCAGCAAGGCTTGATCTGCCAGCGAGCTGAAGAACTGCGCCGACATGATGGTGAAGAAGCCTCGTTTCACTGATCGCGTTCCATTGCGCTCGGATGAGCCGCGGGTTTATAGCATGCGCTACTTTGATGGCTCCCCGCTTGACGGCGGCTATTCTCTCGGGCATGGATATCCGCCTCGACGAGCTCCGCGACCCCGCCATCCACGCCCTGCTCGAGGAGCATCTGGCCGATATGCGCCGCATTTCGCCGCCTGAAAGCGTGCACGCGCTGGACCTGGAGCGCCTGCGCCAGCCCGGGATCAGCTTCTGGAGCGTCTGGGATGGCGACACCCTGCTCGGCTGCGGCGCGCTCAAGGCGCTTTCCGGTGAACACGGCGAAATCAAGTCCATGCGCACCGCGGGTGGCCAGCGCCGGCGCGGCGTGGCGCGGGCGATGCTCGCCCACATCGTCGACACGGCCCGCGCGCGCGGCCTCAAGCGCCTCAGCCTGGAGACCGGCTCGCAGCCCTTCTTCAGCCCGGCGCACCAGCTCTACGAATCCTTCGGCTTCGAACGCTGCGGGCCTTTCGAAGGCTATGTCGAGGATCCCCACAGCGTCTTCATGACCCGGCTTCTCTGAATCGAGGGCCGCCGCCGGAGCGAAAATGCCGGCATGCCACGCCCTATCGAAGCCCTGATCCATCCCGACGCCATTGCCCGCAACATCGCGCGGGCGCGCCAGAGCAGCCCCGACGCCAAGGTCTGGGCCGTCGTCAAGGCCAATGCCTACGGGCACGGCATCGAGCGCGTCTTCGACGGACTGCGTGGCGCCGACGGCATCGCGCTGATCGACCTGGCCGAGGCCGAACGCGTGCGCGCGCTCGGCTGGCGCGGCCCGATCCTGCTGCTCGAAGGCTGCTTTGAAACGCGCGACCTCGAGCTCTGCTCGCGCCTGCGCCTGTGGCACGCCGTGCACTGCGAGCAGCAGATCGACTGGCTGGCCATGCACAAGACGCACGAGCCGCACCGCGTCTTCCTCAAGCTCAACAGCGGCATGAACCGGCTCGGCTTCACACCGCAGGCCTTCCGCGCGGCCTGGGCGCGCCTGGACGCGCTGCCGCAGGTCGACGAGATCTCGCTGATGACGCACTTCTCCGACGCCGACTCGGAGCGCCTGGGCGAGGACGGCATCCAGGCCCAGCTCGCCGCCTTCGAGCTGGCGACGAAAGACCTGCCGGGCGAGCGCTCGGTCTGCAACAGCGCGGCCACGCTGCGCCATGCGGTGCGGGCCGGCGGCGACTGGGTCCGCGCCGGCATCATGATCTACGGCGGCGTGCCCGACTTCCCCGAGCACGATGCCGCGCACTGGGGCCTGGCGCCGGCCATGACGCTGCGCTCGAAGATCATCGGCACCCAGCAGCTGCAGCGCGGCGACACGGTCGGCTACGGCAGCCGCTTCCAGGCCGAAGGGCCGATGCGCATCGGCATCGTCGCCTGCGGCTATGCCGACGGCTACCCGCGCCACGCACCGACCGGCACGCCCGTCTTCGTGGACGGCCGGCGCACACGCATCGTCGGCCGCGTGTCCATGGACATGCTGACCGTCGACCTCAGCGAGCTGCCCGACAGCGGCTTCGGCAGCGAGGTCACGCTCTGGGGCCATGGCCCGAAGGGCGCGCTGCTGTCGATCGACGAGGTCGCGCAGTCGGCCGGCACGATCGGCTACGAGCTCATGTGCGCGCTGGCACTGCGCGTGCCGGTGTCCGTCGAGCCGCGCAGTTAGGGCCAGTGAGCGCTACGGGCGCGTGGCGGCGTACACGCTCGCCAGGCTCAGGCCCATGCCAACCAGCGCCAGCGGCGTCGGCTGCCAGCCTTCGAGCAGGGCCGAGACGCCCAGGGCGATCACCGGGATGATGACGCCCGTCAGCGCGGCACCCGCCGGGCCGCGCGCCTGGGCCAGCTTGAAATACAGCACGAAGGCCACGACCGAGCCCGCCACGGCCAGGTAGAGCAGGCTGCCGACATAGGCCGGCGTCACCGCGAAATGCAGGCCGGTTCCGCTCGCCTCGGCGGCGAGCATCAGGAAGGCGGCGCCATAGCCCATGCTCCAGGCCAGCACCGGCACGAGCGGCAGGCCGCGGCGCGTCAATATCAGCGTCAGCACATTGCCGATACAGGCCGCGGCGACGGACGCCAGGCCGATCGCCACGCCCAGGCCGGCCGAGGGCCGCGCGCCCGCACTGGCGATCTCGTGCCAGAACACCAGCGCCACGCCGAGCACGCCGCCCGCCGCCGCCAGCAGGAAGCGCCGCGAGCTGTGCTGCCCGAACACCAGGCGCGCGAGCAGCGCGTTGCCGAACACCATCAGGCAAAAGAGCACGGCCACGAGGCCGCTCGGAATGTGGCGTTCGGCCTCGTAGACGCCGAGGTAGTTGCCGCTGTACTGGATGATGCCGGCCGCCAGCATCAGGCCGTGCGCGCCCAAGCCCATGCGCAGCGAGCGGCCCTGCCAGCGCGCCAGTCCGGCCAGCATCAGGCTGGCGAGGCCGAAGCGCCAGGCCACCGAGTTCATCGCGGGCACGCCGCTGTCCAGCTGGAACAGGATGACGTGCCAGGTACTGGCCCAGATCAGCGTCGGTCCCCAGAAGAACCAGCGCGAGTACTTCTCGGCCGTCACTTCTTGAACGTCGCCAGCAGGACGCCGACACCGACGAACAGGCTGCCGAAGACACGGTTGATCAGCTTCAGGTGCGCGGCCGAGCGCAGCTCCTTGAGCACGCGCGCCGCCAGCAGGGTATAGCCGGCCATGACGACGAGGTCGGTGAAGGCCAGCGTCGCGGCGATCACGCCGTACTGCCAGGCCAGGCCGGCACGCAGATCGAGGAACTGCGGCACGACGGCCAGCAGGAACACCGTCGCCTTGGGATTGAGCGCGTTGACGATCCAGCCGCGCAGCACGAGCTCGCGGCGCGTGGCCTGCACCTGCGCCTCGGGCGCCTCGACCAAGGGCCGTGCCGGCGCGCGCCACTGCTGCACGCCGAGCCAGACCAGATAGGCCGCGCCCGCCCACTTGACCGCCGTGAAGGCCGGCTCCGACGCCGCGATCAGCGCGCCCACGCCGAGGCCGACGACGACGATCTGCGTCAGCACGCCGAGGATCAGGCCGAAGGTCGTGAAGTAGCCGCGCACGAAGCCGTAGCGCAGGCCCGATGTCATGGCCGCGATGGCGCCGGCGCCGGGCGACAGGCTGATCGCCCAGGAGGCCGCGAAGAGAGTGAGCCAGAGACTGAATTCCATGGCCCTGATTGGACCATGGGCCATGGCGCCGCCGTCGCCGGGCGGGCTCAGGCGCGCTTCACTGCTGCCAAATTGATGAGCGTCTCTTCGCGCTCGGTCGGCGGCTTGATGCCGAGCGCGCGCTCGAACAGGCCGAGGTCCTCGCGGCTCCACCACAGGAAGGGATAGGACACGCTCTGCGGCGCGACCTCGAAGCCCGCGCCGCGGACCATGGCGAGGTACTCGGGCGCCGTCCGCTGCACGTGCATCGGGTGGCGGAACAGCAGGCGGATGATCCACGAGTGGATGTAGCGCCGCGTCGACTCGGCGAACAGCAGCACGCCGCCGGGCTTGAGCACGCGGTGGAACTCGCGCAGCGCGGCCTCCTGCGCCTCGATGTGGTGGAAGGTCTGGTGGCACAGCAGCAGGTCGACGCTGGCGTCGGGCAGCGCGATGGCGTCGGCCGAGCAGTGCACGAAGTCGGCGGTGATGCCGGCCGCGCCGACCTCGCGCCGGCTCGCTTCCAGCATGGTCGGATCCACGTCCATGCCGATCAGGCGCGCCGGGCGGAAGCGGGCATGCAGCTTGGGCAGCGAACGGCCCCAGCCGCAGCCGACATCGGCCACGACTTCGTAGCTGCCGCGGCGCGCCGGGATCAGCGGGTCCAGGTCGCGCAGCGCGACTTCGAGCACGTGGTCGGTCCAGGTCTGGGTGCGCAGGAACCACTTGCCGAAAGCGGTCTCGGGAACATGCGGCAGCGCGGTCGTCGTCATGGCCCGCATTGAACCATCAATACCTTGTCGTCAAATTGATCCAGCCGTCCGGCAACAGGTCGTTGACGCGCGCTTCGAGCCACTTGTCGCCACCGCTGAGGATCAGCAGGCCGACGAGCAGCAAGAGCACGGCGAAGAACTTCTTGCCGCGCTCGCCCTGTGCGAGCACGCGGCGACGAACACGCTCGAACAGCGTCCGTGAGGCATAGGCCGCGAGCACCAGCGGCACGGCCGCACCGAGTCCGAAGAGGCCGAGGATCAGCGCGCCGCGCAATGCGCCGCCTTCGGTGGCGACCAGCGTGAGCGCCGCGCCGAGCAGCGGGCCCGAGCAGGGGCTCCAGATCAGGCCCAGCAGCGCGCCCGTCAGCAGCGCTGCCCAGAGCGAGCCTTCCGGCAGCACGCCGCTGGCGCGGTTGGCGCCGCTGGCGATCGGGCTGATCCACTGCGTGAAGCGCTCGTTCAGCGCCGGCACGAGCAGCACGACGCCGAAGACGATCAGCAGCCAGGCGCTCGCCAGGCGCACGCGCTGCGGCGTCAGGCCGAGCGCATCGCCGGCCACGCCGAGCAGCAGGCCCATCAGCGCGAAGCTCGCGATCAAGCCGAGGCCCATGGCCAGCGGCGCGGCCCGGTGGCGCTGCTGCGCACTGCCGAGCACGAGCGGCAGCAAGGGGAACACGCAGGGCGAGAGCGTGGTCAGCGCGCCGGCGACGAGCGCCAGGCCGACCGAAGAACCCGAAGGCGCCACGACCGCGTCAGTTCTTGTCGAAGGCCGAGCGCAGCACCTCGCGCAGGCCGTCGATGTCGGTCACGCCGGTGATGCGGTACTTCTCGGCCTTGCCGCGATAGACGATCAGCGTGGACTGGGCGCGCACCTTGAGCTGCTGCTCGAGCGCCTGCTCGTGGTCGTAGTCGACGACGAAGACCGTCAGGTTCAGATCCTTCTCTGCCTTGAGCTTGTCGAAGGCCTTGTCCTGCGCCCGGCAGGTCGGGCACCAGTCGGCGTGGAAATGCAGGGCCACGGGCTCGCCGGCGGCCTGGGCCTTGGCGAAGGCGGTCGCGTCGTAGGGCGCGAAACTCAGGGCCTGGGCCAGGCCGGTCAGGGCAAGGGCGGCCGTGGCAACGGCGAAGCGCAAAAACGTCTTCATGGCGTCATCCTCTCGGGATCATCTTGGGCAGCTCGCCATGGGTCGAGCCGCGAGGCGCAAACCTTACACCGGTCTGGCGCGCACTGCTGCCAGCCCGCGTAAAGCCCGCCTTTAAGATGCGCCCTGCCATGACCTGCCCCATCCGCCGCCAGCCCCTCACCGTCGCATCGCTTCGAGGCGCCGCGGCATGAGCTGGCAGGAACGCGCGCTGCAGTTCGGCTGCGAGGGTGAATCGCTCATCGGCGTGTTGGCCGAACCGGCCGGCGCCGCGCGGAGCCAGGTCGGCGTGCTGATCATCGTCGGCGGCCCGCAGTACCGCGCCGGCAGCCATCGGCAGTTCGTCCTGCTGGCCCGCGCGCTGGCCGCCGCCGGCCACCCGGTGCTGCGCTTCGACTACCGCGGCATGGGCGACAGCAGCGGCGCCGTGCGCGACTTCCTCGGCGCCACGCCCGACATCGGCGCCGCGCTCGATGCCTTCGCGGCGGCCTGCCCGGGCGTCGGGCGCTTCGTGCTCTGGGGCCTGTGCGACGCGGCCTCCGCCGCCCTGCTCTATTGCGACGAGCGCGCCGACCCGCGCGTGGCCGGCCTGTGCCTGCTCAATCCCTGGGTGCGCTCCGACGCCGGCCTGGCGCGCGCCCAGGTCAAGCACTATTACCTGCAGCGCCTGCGCCAGGGCGAGTTCTGGCGCAAGCTGCTGCGCGGCGGCGTGGCGCGCTCGGCGCTCGGCGAGCTCTTTGCCAAGCTGCGCATGGCGCGGCGGGCATCGTCGGCAAGCAGTGCCACCGACAACACGCCCTTCCAGGCCCGCATGGCACGCGCCTGGGCACGCCTGCGGGCGCAGCCGCTGCTGCTGATCCTCAGCGGACGCGACCTCACGGCCAAGGAATTCATCGACCACGCCGCGACCGACGCCGCCTGGCGCGGCCTGCTCGACCAGCCGCAGGTGCGGCGCGTGGACCTGCCCGCGGCCGACCACACCTTCTCGACGGCGGCCTGGCGCGCCGACGTCGAGCAGCACTGCGTCGACTGGCTGGCCGGCCTGGCCGCGCGCGCAAGCACCAAGACATGAGCAAAGAGAAGTCCCCGAAGTCCGTGTACACCTGCTCCGACTGTGGCGCGAGCAGCCCCAAGTGGCTGGGCCGCTGCCCCGGCTGCGGCGCCTGGAACACGCTGATCGAAGGCGTCGCCGAGTCCGCGGGAAAGAACCGTTATCAGCCGCTCGCGCGCAGCCAGGCCGTGGCCACGCTCAGCGAGATCGAGGCCTCCGACTTCGATCGCACGCCAACCTCGCTCGAAGAGCTCGACCGCGTGCTCGGCGGCGGCATCGTCGCCGGGGGCGTGGTCCTGATCGGCGGCGATCCGGGCATCGGCAAGTCGACGCTGCTGCTGCAGGCCATCGATGCGCTCTCGCGCACGCTGCCGGTGCTCTACGTGAGCGGCGAGGAATCCGGCGCGCAGGTCGCGCTGCGCGCGCGCCGGCTTGGCTTGGAGGGCAGCCGCGTGCGCGTGCTGGCCGAGATCAACCTCGAGAAGATCCTCTGCGCCATCGAGAACGAGCAGCCCGCGTTCTGCGTGATCGACTCGATCCAGACGCTTTATTCCGAGCAGCTCTCCTCCGCGCCGGGCTCGGTCGCGCAGGTGCGCGAATGCGCGGCCCAGCTCACGCGCGCCGCCAAGGCGAGCGGCTGCGCCATCGTGCTGGTCGGCCACGTGACCAAGGAAGGCGCGCTGGCCGGGCCGCGCGTGCTCGAGCACATCGTCGACACGGTGCTTTATTTCGAAGGCGATACGCACTCGAGCTTCCGCCTCGTGCGCGCCATCAAGAACCGCTTCGGCGCCGTCAACGAGATCGGCGTGTTCGCCATGACGGAGAAGGGGCTCAAGGGCGTCGCCAACCCGAGCGCGATCTTTCTGTCGACGCACGGCGAGCCGGTGCCGGGCTCCTGCGTGCTCGTCACGCTCGAAGGCACGCGGCCGCTGCTCGTCGAGCTGCAGGCGCTGGTGGACAGCGGCGGCGTGAGCCCGCGGCGCCTGTCGGTCGGCCTGGATCGCGACCGGCTCGCCATGCTGCTGGCCGTGCTGCACCGCCACGCGGGCGTCGCCACCGGCGACCAGGACGTGTTCGTCAACGCCGTCGGCGGCGTGCGCATCGCCGAGCCGGCGGCCGACCTCGCCGTGCTGCTGGCGATCCAGAGCAGCCTGCGCGGCAAGCCGCTGCCGCGCGGCTTCATCGCTTTCGGCGAAGTGGGCCTGGCCGGCGAGGTGCGGCCCGCGCCGCGCGGGCAAGAGCGACTCAAGGAAGCGGCCAAGCTCGGCTTCTCGGTCGCGCTGGTGCCCAAGGCGAACGCGCCGAAAAAGCCCATCGAGGGCTTGACGGTGCATGCGATCGAGCGCGTCGAGCAGGCCGCGCAGCTCCTGCGCGAACTCGCGAACTGACGCTCAGACAAGAGCGCGTATTGCGGGCCGAGCGCCGGGCCGCTCCCAAGCCGGCCCGTCTGTCGATGTTTGCGGCTCAATGCCGCGAACATCGTCGTCCCCTCGGGGGACCGACCAGGTCCGCCCGCGTTCAGCGCGGCGGGACTGGGCGAGGGGCAGCACCACTCCGGCCTTCGAGCAATTGGCGGCCGGCACGCTTGTGGCTGTACATGGCCGCGTCGGCGGATTTGGTCAGCGTGAGCTCGTCGACGCCGTCCTCCGGGTACATGGCCAGGCCGAGCGAGCAGGTGATCTCGATGAGCTGGCCCGAGATCTCCATCGGCTGGGCGACCTGGCTGTAGATCTTCTCGCCGACGCGCCGCGCCGTCTCGCGCGTGACCGGGCCCGTCAGCAGCACCACGAACTCGTCGCCGCCGATGCGCCCGACCGTGTCGGTCTCGCGCACGCAGTTGCGGATGCGCCGCGCCACGGTCTGCAGCAGCTGGTCGCCCACCGCATGGCCGAACTGGTCGTTGATGGGCTTGAAGCGGTCGAGGTCGAGCAGGATCAGGCCGACGGCCTCGTGATAGCGCCGCGCATTGGCCAGCGCGAAGTGGAATCGCTCCTCGAAGTGCGCGCGGTTGGCGAGCTCGGTCAGCGGATCGTGCAGCGCCATGAAGCGCACGCGCTCCTCGGAGAGGCGCCGCGCGTTGATGTCCGAGAGCGTGCCGATCATGCGCAGCGCGCGGCCACTGGCATCGCGCTCGGCAACCGTGCCGCGCGCCATCACCCAGTTCCAGCCGGCCGCGCCCTTGACGCGGAACTCGCTGAGGATGCTGGCCGTTTCTCCGGCCAGGCATTGGCGCACTTCGCCGCGCACGCGTTCGCTGTCGTCCGGGTGGAGTTGCTCGCAGCACTGTGCGGGCAGCGGCTCGACGGCCAGGTGGCGCAGGCCCAGGAGCTCGCGGCAGCGTTCGGAGGTGGAGATGCTGTCGGCGGCGATGTGCCAGTCCCACAGGCCGTCGCCGGCGCCTTCGATGGCCAGGGCCCAGCGCTGCTCGCTGTCGCGCAGGGAGCGCGTCATGCGTTCGGCCAGCTGGAGGGCACGTTCGCGCGCCGTCCCGATCGACCAGGCCAGCGCCGCAAGCAGGAGCGACGGCACGAGGCCGCCGAGCAGTTCGACCCGGCCAATGGGCCGGCCGCGCCCGTACAGGCCCGTCCACCAGACGGCGCACGCGCCGAGCGCCACGGCGAGCACGAGCAAGGGCGTGCCGTAGCGGCGCATCCAGCGCCCACGGCTCTGCCGGTTCAAGCCCGCCCCCTTCGCATCGCAACGACTGCTACCACGGCACCGCCTTGTTTCGGCCCGGGTTCATGACCCGGAAACCGTGGAGCATAACGCGCTGTTCCTACTGACAGTCAAGAGTCGGCGAGAATCTGTCGGGCTTTGGAGCGCCTCCAAAGGGTTTTTTGGCCACAGGTGGCACGGTATGCGGTTCGCAAAGATGTTGGGCTTGATGTTGTTGGCGGCGGTCGTCCTGTTCAGCGCCGGTGCGCTGGCGGGCTGGCAGGGCGTCATGCTGGTCGTCTGCGTCGCCGTGGGCTGGCTGCTGCTGCAGTTCCGCCGCCTGATGAGCGTCATGGACGAGGCCGGACGTGCCAAGCCGGGCGTCATCGCTGATGCGGCCGACGTGAGCACCAAGGTGCGTCCGGGCATGAAGCTCGAGGACCTCGTCGCGCTGACGCGCAGCTTCGGCACCAAGATCGCCGACACGCCGCGCACCTATGCCTGGACCGACGCCGGCGGCGCGCGGCTGGAGATCGTGCTCGACAAGCGCCGCGTCCAGGACTGCCGCCTGGTCGAGCCCCATAAAATGCCCGACTCACCCCGCTGAAGAGACTGGAGACCCTGATGTCCATGGACGACCGCGACGGCAAGATCTGGATGGACGGCCAGCTCGTCGACTGGCGCGACGCCAAGATCCACGTGCTGACCCACACGCTGCACTACGGCTGCGGCGCCTTCGAGGGCGTGCGTGCCTACAAGACGGACAAGGGCACGGCCATCTTCCGCCTGCGCGAGCACACCGAGCGCCTGTTCAACAGCGCCAAGATCCTGCGCATGAAGATCCCGTTCACGATCGAGCAGGTCGAGGACGCGCAAAAGGCCGTCGTGCGCGAGAACCAGCTCGAGAGCTGCTACCTGCGCCCGCTGACCTGGATCGGCTCCGAGAAGCTCGGCGTCAGCCCCAAGGGCAACAAGATCCACCTGATGGTCGCCGCCTGGGCCTGGGGCGCCTACCTCGGCGAGGAAGGCCTCAAGCGCGGCATCCGCGTCAAGACCAGCAGCTATACGCGCCATCACGTCAACATCACGATGACGCAGGCCAAGACGGTGTCCAACTACACCAACTCGATCCTGGCCAATATGGAAGCCACCGAGGACGGCTACGACGAAGCGCTGCTGCTCGACGCGTCGGGCTTCGTCTCCGAAGGCGCGGGCGAGAACCTCTTCGTCATCAAGAACGGCGTGGTCTACACGCCTGACCTGTCGGCCGGTGCGCTCAACGGCATCACGCGCAACACCATCTTCTCGATCTGCCAGGACCTCGGCCTCAAGCTCGTCGAGAAGCGCATCACGCGCGATGAGGTCTACATCTGCGACGAGGCCTTCTTCACCGGCACCGCCGCCGAAGTCACGCCGATCCGCGAGCTCGACCGCATCGAGCTCGGCGCGGGCAGCCGCGGCCCGATCACCGAGAAGATCCAGGCCGCCTTCTTCGACATCGTGAACGGCCGCAACCCCAAGTACGCCCACTGGCTGACGCTGGTCGGCTGAGGCGCAGCAATCAAGCAAGCGCTAGAGGAATCCCATGAGCAACGAGAACCAATCCGTCGTCGAAGTCAGCGCCGCCGAGGTCCAGGGCCCGGGCGTGGTCTTCTGCCCCAACCCCAAGATGGCGCTGTGGAGCAACCACCCCAAGGTCTTCATCGACATCACGCATGAAGGCGGCGGCAAGTGCCCGTACTGCGGCACCGTCTACAAGCTCAAGGCCGGCGAGAAGCTGGCACACGCGCACTGAGGTTCGCTGACATGGCGATCCGCTCCAAGGCCCAGCAGGCCGCATTGCTGGCCTCGCCCGACGACACCGAGCAGCAGTTCTACGAGGCCCTGCAGCAGGGCGACCTCGAGCGGCTGATGGACGTCTGGGCGGACGAGGAAGAGATCGCCGTGATCCACCCCGGCGGCCCGCGCATCGTCGGCCACAGCGCGATCCGCACGGTCTTCGCGGCGCTGTTCGAGCAGGGCCGCAGCGTCAACGCCGCGCCGGAGAGCGTGCGGCGCCTGCGCGTCGGCGACACGGCCATCCACCATGTACTGGAGCGCGTGGTCGTGCCGGGCCCGCAGGGCACCCAGCACGCCTGGGTGATCGCCACCAACGTCTACCTGAACACTGCGCGCGGCTGGCGCCTCGTGTTGCACCACGCGAGTCCCGGCACCGGACACGACGTGCACGAGGCCGCCGAGGAACCGACGACCTTGCACTGATGCAGTACGCCGCGCCGTGCTGGCTGCCCGGCGGCCACGCACAGACGATCTGGGCCTCGCTCTACGCGCGCAGCAGCCGCGGCGCGCTGCCGTGGCGGCGCGAGCGCCTGGACACGCCGGACGACGACTTCATCGATGTCGACTGGCTCGATGCCGCGCGCGCTGACGCGCCGCTGCTCGTGCTCTTCCACGGCCTCGAAGGCAGCTCCGAAAGCCACTCCTCGCAGGCGTTCGCCAGCGTCGCGCGCGAGCGCGGCTGGCGCTTCGCGCTGCCGCATTTCCGCGGCTGCTCGGGCGAGCTCAACCGCGCGCCGCGCGCCTACCACTCGGGCGATTTCGCCGAGGTCGGCTGGATCCTGGCGCAGCTGCGCGCGCGCCACGCGGGGCCCATCGTCGCGGCCGGCGTCTCGCTCGGCGGCAATGCGCTGCTGCGCTGGGCCGAGGAAAGCGGCGCACAGGCCGCGCAGACGGTGTGTGCGGTGACGTCGGTCTGCTCGCCCATTGACCTCACGGCCTGCGGCCTGGCGATCGGGCGCGGCTTCAACCGCCTCGTCTACACGCGCATGTTCCTCTCGACCATGGTGCCCAGGGCGCTCGGCAAACTGGCACAGCATCCGGGCCTCTTTGACGGCGAGCGGCTGGCGCGCGTTCGCACCATCGAGGCCTTCGACGACTGCTTCACCGCGCCGCTGCACGGCTTCAAGGGCGTGCGCGACTACTGGACGCGGGCTTCGGCCAAGCCGCACCTGCATCGCATCGAAGTGCCAGCGCTGGTGCTCAACGCGCGCAACGATCCCTTCGTGCCGGCAGCCAGTCTGCCGCGCCAGCAGGACGTCGGCCGCCACGTCACGCTGTGGCAGCCCGGCGCCGGCGGCCACGTGGGCTTTCCGCTCGGCCGGCCGCCGGCCGAGGTCTTCACGATGCCGGAGCAGGTCTGCGCCTGGCTGGCGCAGTCGCTCCAGCCAGCGCTATAAAGCCGCATGGACGACATCGTCAAAGCCGCGCTGAAGAAGTGGCCCAATGTGCCGCACTGCTACGGCTGGCTGGCGCTCGACGCCCGCGGCGACTGGTACATGCGCGACGAGCGCATCCAGCGCGCCGGGCCGTTTCCCGCCGTCAAGGGCAGCCGCATCACGCACGAGAAGCTGCTCCAGTTCATCGAGCGCAACTACCTCGATGAAGGCGGCGCGTGGTTCTTCCAGAACGGGCCGCAGCGCGTCTACGTCGAGCTCGAGGCCGCGCCCTGGGTCTGGCGACTCCACGGCGAGCGCGTCGTCAGCCACACCGGCCTGGCGACCGAGGCCGAAGCCTGCTGGATCGACGAGCACGATCGGCTCTTCCTGGGCACGGCGCTGGGCCTGGGCATCGTCCACAGCCTGGACATGCTCGACGCGGCCACGCAGGTCGAGCAGGGGCGCTGGACGCCGGAGCCCATCGAGCACGCGGCACTGCTGCGCCGCTACGGCGTCGAGCTCGCGCCGCAGCCCTGAGCAGCGCGCTAGCCGTACTCGACTTTCTCCTGCAAGGCCAGGTCAGGACTTGCCCGGCGCCGTGTCGCCCAGTGCGTCGAGCGGAATGCGCAGGTAGCGCACCCCGTTGTCCTCGGGCGCAGGCAGCTCGCCGGCCTGCACGTTGACCTGCAACGACGGCAGGATCAGCGCCGGCACCGCCAGCTGGGCGTCGCGCTTCTCGCGCATCGCGACGAAGCTGTCCTCGTCGATGCCGTCGCGGGCATGGATGTTGGCCGCGCGCTGTTCGGCCACCGTCGTCACCCAGCGCACCTCGCGCGTGGCCGGCGGGTAGTCGTGGCAGACGAAGATGCGCGTGGCTTCCGGCAGCGCCAGCAGGCGCCGCATCGAGCGGTAGAGCGTGCGCGCATTGCCGCCGGGGAAATCAGCGCGGGCGCTGCCGAGGTCGGGCATGAAGAGCGTGTCGCCGACGAGGACGATGTCGTCGGCGCCGTCGCGGCCGCTCAGGTGGTAGGCCATGTCGGCTGGCGTGTGGCCGGGCACCAGCATGGCCTCGATCTCGAGGTCGCCGACGCGAAAGCGCTCTCCATCCTTGAAGAGATGGTCGAACTGGCTGCCGTCCGGCAGGAAGCCGCGATCGAGGTTGAAGAGCTTCTTGAACGTGGCCTGGACCTCGCGGATGTTTTCGCCGATGGCAATGCGGCCGCCCAGGCGGCGCTGCAGATGACGAGCGGCCGACAGGTGGTCGGCATGCGCGTGCGTCTCGAGGATCCAGTCGACGCCCAGGCCCTCGGCCAGGACGTAATCGGCCATCGCATCAGCGGACAGCGTGGAGGTGGCGCCGGCGCGCGGCTCGAAGTCGAGTACCGGGTCGATCAGCGCGGCACGGCGCGTCGCCGCGTCCCACAGCACATAGGAGAGCGTGCCGGTCTGCACGTCATGGAAGGCCATGACGCGCGCCGGGCCGCACACCGTCGGGTTGACGTTTTCGATTGTCATTTTATGATTATATAAATTGATAAACTATTCCGTCACTGCCCAAGCACCATGCCCCGCAGTCCCACACGCAAGGCCCCCGCTGTCGACCCCGAACGCCTGCGCCTCGGCGCGGAGCAGGCCGTCGCAACGCTCAAGCTGCTCGGCCACGAGGCCCGACTGCTGCTGCTGTGCCAGATCGCCCAGCGCGAATGCAGCGTCGGCGAGCTCGAGGCCCTGCTCGACATCCGCCAGCCGACGCTGTCTCAGCAACTCGGCATTCTGCGCCGCGCCGGCGCCGTGCAGACGCGCCGCGACGGCAAGAACATCCACTACCGCCTGGCCGACCCCGCGCTGATCCAGCTCGTGCGCCTGCTCGACCAGCTCTATTGCCCCGAAGAGGAACCCACCGCATGAACATCGCCTGGCAAGACTTCACCCCCTGGGCCGCGCTCGGCGGCGGCGCGCTGATCGGCCTGGCCGCGGCGCTGCTGATGCTGGCCAACGGCCAGATCGCCGGCATCAGCGGCGTGCTCGGCAACCTGGTGCGCGGGCCGCGCCAGGCTGGCGGCTGGCGCCTGGCCTTCGTTGCCGGGCTGCTGCTCGCGCCGTGGCTGTTCGCCGCCTTCGTGCCGGCCGCGCCAGCCACCATCGAAGCCGGGCCGCTGCGCCTCGTCATCGCGGGGCTCTTCGTCGGCATCGGCACGCGCCTGGGCTCGGGCTGCACGAGCGGGCACGGCGTCTGCGGGCTCTCGCGCGGCTCCGTGCGCTCGCTCGTCGCCACGCTGGCCTTCATGGCCGCGGGCTTCGTGACCGTCTTCGTGCTGCGCCACGCCTGAAGGAGCCTCGCATGCCCCTCTTCACCGCCCTCATCGCCGGCCTCGTCTTCGGGCTCGGCCTGCTAATCAGCGGCATGAGCAATCCGGCCAAAGTGCTCGGCTTCCTGGACCTCGGCGGGCGCTGGGATCCGTCGCTGGCCTTCGTCATGGTCGGCGCCATCGTCGTCGCCACCATCGGCTATGCGCTGGCACGCCGGCGTGCGCGCAGCTGGCTGGACCTGTCGCTGCAATGGCCCACGGCACGCGGCATCGACCGCCGCCTCGTGCTCGGCGGGCTTGTCTTCGGCATCGGCTGGGGCCTGGCCGGCTTCTGCCCCGGCCCGGCCCTGGTCGCGCTGGGCCAAGGCCGCGAGCAGGCGCTGATCTTCGTTGCGGCCATGCTCGTCGGCATGGGCCTCTTCGAGTGGTGGCAGCGGCGCTAGCAGCCGTGTGCGCACGCTAAAGAAGAAAAGCCGACCTGCGGGTCGGCTTCTTTCTTTGTCGGGTGCGACAGGCGCTCAGTTCGGTGCCGAGGCGGCCGTCGGCGGCGCAAACTTTGGCTCGTCGAACTTGGCGCCGCCATGGTCGGCCATGTAGACCACCGCGCGCGCGACCTCGAACTCGCTGTAATCGCCGCCGCCCTGCGCCGGCATATTGCCCTTGCCATGCAGGGCCGAATGCAGCAGCGCGTCGAAGCCCTGGCCGATGCGCGGGCCCCAAGCCGACGCGTCGCCGAACTTCGGGGACCCGAGGGCGCCCGTTGCGTGGCAGGCCGAGCACTGCGCCTGGAAGACCTGCTCGCCGGTCTTCATCGAGCCGGCGTCGTTGAGGTCCTTGACCTCGACGCTCGCCACCGGGCGGATGCGCTCCAGCACGGCCTTGCCCTCGAGCGCATCGGTACCGGCCGAAGGCTTGGTCTCGGAGCCGACCGAGGTGGCCAGCATGATGATCACCACGATCGGCACGACAAAGGCAAAGACCACCGCGGCGATCAGTTGCTTGGGCGTCTTGATCGGCCCCTCGTGGCCGCCATGGGACTCGTGGGCATCGTGGCCCGAATGCGCTGCGTCGCTCTCTTTTGTTGCGCTCATGAAATCCTCGTTGACACCGGCAAACCCGCCAGGCTCGCCGCCAGACTCTGCACAGCCCGCGCAGCACAGCTTTGTCTCCTGGCGCGAGCCGGCGCAGTATAGCCAGCGCCCACGGCGGCGCACCTGGGGTCACTGCTAGAATCCGCTGCTTCGCGCCCGTAGCTCAATGGATAGAGTACTGCCCTCCGAAGGCAGGGGTTGTTGGTTCGATCCCAACCGGGCGCGCCA